>OBCH01000068.1_pt1 | contig 29683 bp, 30 predicted proteins | sample 1495941 | NCBI WGS metagenome assembly OBCH01 (sample SAMN03418276, study PRJEB22391) | human gut metagenome | biome: human-gut; feature: organic feature; material: feces | host: Homo sapiens | place: Tanzania | collected 2013-01
TCCCCTCATCAACCTTCTTTGCAAAGTATTGAGAGAGAACATTTTCAAGATTATCTAATTCCTGTGAAGTCTTGATATAAGACATCATTTGAAGAATCTTCATCTGAGCAGGGTTAAATACAGTCTGTTCCATTCTATTTCAATTAAACGTTCAACTTTGCCGCCAAAGTTACGCTTTTTCTTCGAAACCACCAAGAAAATCAAAAGAAATCTGCAACTTATCATCAAATTCTCTAGATATAAGCTGTAAACTATAAACTATTAACTCTAAACAGTAATCTATTAATTGTCAATTGTAAATTATAAACTTCCTCTGGCGGTCCCAGACCGCATAGGGCATAAATCTGTGTTTATCTGTGAGAACTGTGGGACATAAAAGAGCAAAGAAGAAATCTGCGTGAATCTTTTATTTCAGCCCCTTCCTGTCATTATCCTCGAACCAGTCAGCAAGAGCTTCTTCGAAGCTCCACTTAAACTGATAACCGCAGTACTTCAACTTCTCACCACAGATATTAGTCGAAATCTGGAGTTTCTTCACTCTCGCAGGACAGATACCCATTGGCGAGCCAAGAAGCATGGCAGCTCTAGCCATAGGCATGATTACCCAGTTAGGTATATCAGGAACAAACTGAGTCAAGCCTGTAACCTTCTTCATAGCCTCTACGATATGCTGAATGGTATAAGCAGGCTCAAAGCAACAGTTATAAATCTCCAAGCCAGCATTTTGATTCTTCACTCTTCGTTCTTCACTCTTCACTTCCGTTTTCCACAAAAGGAAACGGACAAGCTCCTTTACATAGATACAAGCCTTGATGGTATCCTTTCTGCCAGGGTAAGCAAACTTATGACCACGGATAGCCCAATACAATCTGGTGAAGTTACCATTCCCCCTCCGAATACCACACTAGGGCGAACAATGGTAAGCAGGCGATTTGATGCGCCAGAAATTGAAAAAATAGATTACCTTTGCAATTTGAAAAGCAGAACTGAAATCTTTGTACCGATTGGTTAGCTTAGAACAATATTTCTAATTCGCCTTTCATTTTGTTTTTCGTACTCATCGAGTAACTCATAACCTGCATCATTCTGATGCGAATAAAGCTTATCAAAATAATCTATTACAGCAAAGGGAGCACCTGCATCACTCGCCTTTCGTCCATAAGGCGTATCAGCATTATACTCCATTCGCATCAAAAGGCTATCAATACCGACAATTTCTCTAGTTTCAACATTTCGTTCCTGTGCCAAGGCATATTTATAACAGACATTGAAAAGTCCCAAATACTTGACAACTTGATACCTCAACGTATTAAACACGAATTTTGCAGCATACTTTACAGCTTCATCTACACCCATGGAGTTTATATAATAATTCACAGATCCAACAAAACCTTGCTTCAAAAAGACCGAAACAAGATTAGTCATTAGACAATATCGGTCTCGTTGAATTTCAATAAGTTTTAAAAGTTCCCCCTGCTGAGGTAAAATAGATTTTATTTTATCAAATATAACTTCCAAACCACTTTTCTTAATATATTTTGATCCATTATAAGATGAAATAAAACTACGCATTTCCTCCTTTTCTTGTTCTGTCATTCTTTTTACTGACTGAAACAAATAGTACTTGTCCTTTGGCGCAATCGTCTTATATACATTCAATATTTGAATTGGTAATTCTCCGCTATTTGCCATGTCAGCAATCCATTTCTTTTCAGAGATTTCTCGTTCTGTTAGATAGCAATTATCTATAAAAGGAATATCAACTGATGTCTTTGGAGTATTACGGTCAAAGAACTTATGTCCTAGCTCATCTGTCGCTTCATTTTTTATGGTTAAGAATTCTTTATCAAAAACAAACACCCGCCCCATATAATGGTGAATAAACCTTCCAGCCCGCCCTTCAATATTTTTGGCATCGAAAGGTTTAAGTTCTTTCCTACCTTTTTTATGAGATAAAACAACCATGTTTTTTGCAGTTGTATTTACCCCTTCTGTAATTGTTGTTGTTGAGATTAAGACTTTAAGGACACCATTGTTGAACAAATCTATTATTTCGTTTTGAATATATTTTGGCACAAGCCCATGATGCACCCCTATGCCTTTTTTCAATGCCATGGTTACAATCCATTGCGCCCCCTTCTTATTTTTAAACAAGTTTTCTAAATGTTGCAAGAACATACCCATGTTTTCAGACTCAACATCAGGTAGTAAATCATCTGCTAAAAGTTCCCTTGCATAATTCTCTACTTGAGCTTTTGTTGCTGTATAAACTATAACATTTTCATTATTATTAACCAAAGAGCACACTAATTCCTTAAAACGTTCTTTTTTGCTTACTGAGGTAAAATTTATTATAGTTTGGGTATCTGGTAATTTTATTTTCTTCGACGATTTCAACTCTACCTCTTGTTTTCCAACGATTTCTAATGTCCCATAATCAACAAAAGACATGCCACCCCAATGAAGAAACCTTTCTATGGAAGACTCTGGATTATTCTCGTCAATTTTGATATATGGGCCAGTTAATAAGCAATCTCTACTGCACTCCATACCAATTTGAGTCGCAATTCGATAAGCAACATCCCTTTCATTTTCTCTTTGTTCATCATCCACCAAATACTCATTATCAATTTTATAAACTTCGTCAACGAAAAAGAAATCGAACTTTAGTTCTTGATGCTTATCCATAAAAGACAAGAATCGTTCTGGAGTATAAATAAACAAGTTATGATGTTCCTGAAGTTCAGTATCACTCAGGGTATGTATTTTATATCCCTGTTTAACCCATTGATAAGAAGTACTATTATATATCTTCAAGAGATTTTCAGAAAGCAACGCTATTGTTGGAAATATAAAGCAAACATTATCATATTGCATCTTTCGCAGAATTTCATAAATCAAGAAAGTCTTACCAAACGATGTTGATGCAGACAAGAAGTAACGATTACTTTTGCCATTTTCAAATCTATTTAAGACATTCATTTGATACTTATGCAATTGCACATCATCCGCAACACATAATGATGCCTCTCCAACAAGTACCGGCAAATCCTTGATATGGAAATCCACTTCAGACTGTTCTAAGCCATGCTGAAATTTACTCAACATAACATAGTATTGAGGAACTCCAGCTTCATTTGCTATATATCTAAGGAAATGCAAATCGGAACTTGATAACTCATTGCCTTTTATCGAGTCAAAGTACACACAGACTTTTTGCACCAAATCTGCATCTACATTTTCTCCTCGCCTCTTTGCATATATTAGTTTAATTATATTACTTGCTGATTTGATAATATCCATTTTCTTACTTGATCTTTAATATCTTTTGCTACGCTCACAGGTAGCAAGATGAAAAACAACGAATATTCTAAAGAAAAATTTATGTTTAACTGAGTGAATCTATTATTTGTATAGTCAACTACACTCTTTATAATTTCATCATAAGACTTGCCTTCATCATTAAAAACCACGAGCATCGGATACACAAAAGACATTCCATTATTACGTGCTACCTCTGCCAAGTTAACTGTAGGGTTATTCCTAAAGGCATCTAGTATTGGAGAAATTGACACTTTAGTATTTACAAATGTCTCAAAATCCTCCATTGCGATAAAATTTTTATTTAAGTAATCATCAGAAAGACTAATGTTTATTTTTTCTAGAATTTGATTTACACCAGTCCTAAAAGACTTATGAAATTTCACTTCTCCAAACCAGAGTTCTATACTTCCATCTGATTTTAGCAACATTTGATAAGTATCAAATCCTTTTGTTTCTGAACTTTCTAAAGGATTATAAAAATGTCCTCTTGATATAAAAGTTTCTGCACCATAGAAATGTTGCAGCATAAGAAAAAGTAAGACTTCGCCATAAAATCCATACTTAAGTTGTTGTTCCTCTGTTGCAGCACGATCAAACTTCATTCTACTAATTAAAGCTCTTTTTTGAAGGGTATCTAGCTTAGTTAAATCAATAGAACTCTCATCGAATGAATATTCAATAATACCATTATAAATAATCTTAGACAAGTCGCCATCAGAAGTCAACACTTGATAACATTTGTCTGACAATGTTGAAACTGTAATCTTAGGAATTGAACTTCCTGTATTGGGCAATGAATATTTTAATCCTATACAATGCTCCATTAAACTTTTTAGTGAATCTCTCATCTTTAGATTTGATTAATTATAAACATAAGTTTTTCTTGTAAAGCAAAATAAATCAAGTCATACTCTTCATCACTTCAAGTGATTTTCTTCTTTCCACCAAGTATGATTTGAAGAAGCATCGGATTGACTCTCACTAATTCCATACCAGTATGTTTAGCCAATCTCTTTGCATAATCTGCAACCGCAGAGGCATCAAACATTGTTTTGCCAAAACTGGCAACATTGTCCATCCAATTTATTTCAACCCCTTTCTGTCATTATCCTCGAACCAGTCAGCAAGAGCTTCCTCAAAGCTCCACTTAAACTGATAACCGCAGTTCTTCAACTTCTCACCACAGATATTAGTCGAAATCTGGAGTTTCTTCACTCTCGCAGGACAGATACCCATTGGCGAGCCAAGAAGCATGGCAGCTCTTGCCATAGGCATGATAACCCAGTTAGGAATATCAGGAACAAACTGAGTCAAACCAGTTACCTTCTTCATAGCCTCCACAATATGCTGAATGGTATAAGCAGGTTCAAAGCAACAGTTATAAATCTCGACACCCTTGTTTTCTAGTCTTCAAAGTGTAATTCTCCAAAGAATTGATAGTGAGGTATAGTTATGTCTATAAAGCTGAAAGACAAATTACCTTCAGCATTCTTTATCATATCATAAACTTTCTTACACTCCACATCTGCTGTACCATAGAAATTGATATCAGACTCTACATCAGCCTGTGCGAACATTTTTGTATCATTAGGAACAACAGCCCTAGGAGTAATGGTAGCACCACGCCTTTTCTTTTCCGCATAAACCTCAGCAATCATCTTTCCAGCTCTCTGAGCATGGTCAAAGTTAAAGGGAACTATAAGCATGTTTTTAAGAGGAAGTTCATCCACTTCCCCTCTCACACAATACTCAGCTATGGCGATGGTGCTAATCTTAATCACGAAATCATGCTCCAGGAAATATCTAAAATATCCCAAGGCATTATGATGTAAAGGATCTTCCTCATTCAGTAACCGAATAAAGAAGCTTGTATCCAAAAGTACACAATTCTGTTCCATTAGGCAATTCCTCCCCTTACATCATTTAACCATTCATCAGCATTGATACCCCTCCATTTAGGAGTGGCCTTATGAATCAAACCCATAAGATAATCTTCATCAAACTTCGGCTGATAATCCAATAACTCCACCAAAGATAAAGTAGATTTATCTATGTCGCCCGTAAGAACATTCTTTTTGGCACGAACACGCACGCCAAACTTCTTATAAAGAGGATTTCCCTGGTAACCAGCCAAATATTCCTTATCTGTACGAATGGTCAAAGAACCAGCCTCCTTAGTATCCAAATGAATGTTAGCCTTATCCTTTCCACCAGCATCAGTCAAAGTCCCATAATAATAGCACTCTATATCCACCATGATGTTCTCACGACGAACATAATGAGTAGTAGGAGTTATTTTAAAAATGCGATCTGGCTTGTCGGAAGTTCCAATCTCTATATTATAATTATAGCGCAAAGCAAAAGACTGTAAGTTTTCTATAGCTTGTGCACTTGCCACCTCCAACTTATCAATATACCCATTTTCCTCTTCTATTACACCTAGCATAGAAGAGACCAAGAGTACATTTTGCATGGAAGTTCTAAAGATATTTACGACAGAACCGGCCTTCATTTCATAGGAAATAGTCGGGCGATCCTTTCGTTTTTTCTTGTCTGGATACAACAAATTCTCCACTTCATCGAGCAGAAAACGAATTTGCCCGATGTCAAAATTGGCAGGAGAAAGCGGCTCATCCCCATTCTTGCCAATAATTCTTAGTGAAATTTCATTCTTATCCATCATGGTGCAAATATAATATATTTAATTCAATAACTAGTTAAAAGTCCTTTCTTTTTAGGATAAATTATCTTTTATATTATAACTTGCCGCCAAAATTACACATATTCTTCGAAATCACCAAGAAAATCAGAAAAAATCTGCAACTCATCAGCCAATTCCCTGGATATAAGCTGTAAACTATTAACTATTAACTATAAACTCTAAACTCTCTCTTCCCCAGGCGGTCCCAGCCCGCACAGGTCCCAAAATCTGTGTAATCCGTGCAATCTGTGGGACAAGAAAAACAAAGAAGGAATCTGCGTGAGCCTTATTTCAGATATTTCCTGTCATTATCCTCGAACCAGTCAGCAAGCGCTTCTTCGAAGCTCCACTTAAACTGATAACCGCAGTACTTCAACTTCTCACCACAGATATTAGTCGAAATCTGGAGTTTCTTCACTCTCGCAGGACAGATACCCATTGGCGAGCCAAGAAGCATGGCAGCTCTTGCCATAGGCATGATAACCCAGTTAGGAATATCAGGAACAAACTGAGTCAAACCTGTTACCTTCTTCATAGCCTCAACAATATGCTGAATAGTATAAGCAGGCTCGAAGCAACAGTTATAAATCTCCACGCCCTTAGCAGACTTCCCGTCTGCCCCATTCGTGTTATTCGAGTTATTCGTGTTCACCCCTTCTTCCACCTTCCATAGCATGAAGCGAACCAATTCCTTTACATAGATGCAAGCCTTAATAGTATCCTTTCTGCCAGGGTAAGCAAACTTATGACCACGGATAGCCCAATACAATTTGGTGAAGTTACCATTCTCACCCTTTCCGAATACCACACCCGGACGAAAGATGGAAAGTTGACGATGATTTCCTTCGCCTCATTGTCACCGATTACAACCTCGGCGAACTTTGGGTTGCTGTTTAATTGTTTCTAGCCTTGTACCATAATTTGAATAATTTAAAATCACGGTGCAAAGGTACGAAACTTTATCTATGCGCACAATACGGCATTCACCGAATACTTACAACTCATATTGTCCCAGAACTCGAGCACTTACTCTTAAAGTTTGACAACTTCAAATAAGCACCTAGTTGCAACCAAGATAGCCGACTAGATCAGGATATAGTTATACTAAAACTTTCCTTTTGTTCTTCCCTATAAATTGCTTCAAACAACCTATATCGAATTCTTTACAATCATACAGGCCTTGCAGTAATGCTGTATGCCAATCATTATTTCCATAATAGTCAGTTGCTTTTTTCAACCTATCAGAAATAAAAAACTTTAGGGCCTCGTTATTCACTAATGACTCTATAACAAAATTTGACGTAATAAAAGTTATACATTCCTTGTTGAGCCTTTTACTTAATTCAATTACTTCAATTTGATTCTCCAGTTTTTCAACGAGAGAACTATCAAGATTCCTACCATCAATATAAAAATCAAAACTAATTAATCCACTAGCATTAGCAATGACCTTACATTTGAAAAAAATAACTCCTTTTGGAAAATCCTGATAATAAACATGTGAAAAACCTTGATAATCTTTATCAAGTTTTTTATTGTTACATTTCCAACAAATCGGGACCAAATTTAACCTACATGTTGCCAATTCCTTATAAATACTTTCCGGCATATAGTGATCTAACGTAACAGGCTCTCCAAAGCCACAATACGGACATGTATCTGCAGCTTCAGATAGTTCTTCTCGGATATAGGCATACTCTTGCTTATCTCCCAATTTTCTATATTGCCCATACATTGCTTTTACTTGAGCAGGATGAGCTCTCGAAAAACTAAGATGATATTCTTCACTAATGTATCCTTTACGATCATATTCATCATAAAGATTTTCAAAAGCAATTTTGTCCGCATTGTCTATGGCTAGACAATGTGCAACAATATTATTCAAATCATCCTTAGCTTTTTGCAAGGAAGGTTTATCTAAACGCCACATGTTATTACTTATGATTTTTTACATATTTACTGATTAGAAAAGCCTCCATCTGAGCACTTAAATGGCTACCCAGACTATGCTCAAAAGAAGATATCATTTCTCCTAATGACTCTAACTTATCCATATTCCACTCTTCATAAAGCATCTCTATTGTACTATAATAACTAGTATTGTCTGAATTGAGATTAAACACTTCTGAAGCTATAGCACCAAAACTTTCTCCGTAAGTTTCTATTTTAGGCTGAGAAAAAGTTCTTACTTTTCCAACTCTCTTTACGATTTTTACGTTTTTCGCAAAAATTTCCTGCAGTATAATAGGAGAATGAGTAGCAATAAGCATAACAGATTTATACTGAGCAAGAATTTTACGCATTTCATTAATCATAAAAGATAACAACGGAGGTTGCAAATGATTCTCCGGTTCATCGAAAAGAACGAGATTGTTATTTTCACAATTAGAGATTAAGTGAGCCATCGCATGCATGACAAATTTATAGCCAGTAGATAAACCATTAAATATGGTCAAGTATCGTTCTTCAAAATCTTCATTCTTATTGAGGATAGGGATACTAATTTGCACTACTGCTTGCCAAAATTCCGGCTGATTATCCCTAACCGAAATCATGAAATCGTTCCATAGCCTTTGATCCGCTTCTTCAAAATTAGACATAGCATATACAAATTCTTCTCCCAATTTAGATGGTTCTTTAAGTCTGACACATTTAATTCTTGATTCAGATGTAAGATTTATAAATTCTTCATCTTTCATTCTACGATTAGTTTCATAAAGTTCATTCATGTCATAATAAACATCCCTAATTCCACAGAAGACAAATCTTCCTGTATGATTTAAAAGCCCATCGAGTAACATTTGGCATTCTTGCTTTGTACTACCTGGTAGAATAAAATTGTCAAAGGCACTATAAGAAAACATAATCAGTTTAGATATGCCGATAGCATTTGTTTCTAATCTACCAACTTTATTTCCAATTAAACGTCTTGTGTCAGGTGAGGCATATAATATCTTTGCTATTTCATATAGGGTAGTACTTTTCCCTGATCCATTTTTACCAATTAGAGCAATAATTCCATTTGGAATCGTATTTGAGTCTGGTGCTTCTTTAACAGCATTGAAATCAAACTCTACATAGTCATTCGATAATGGAAATATTATTTTGAAAGCTTCACTTCTTAAATCAAACAAGATCTCTTCATTCAACATGATTTTACGTCCTTGCTGCAAAGCAAAATCATTAATCGTAGAATCTCGCAATAAAGACTTATTAAAACATAACATCTGATATACATCCCTATATTCTTGAGAGTCATCACCCAATATCATATTTAAAGACCATGAAAAATCAAGTCTTTCATCAGGAGTACGTAATAATGTTTGTAAATTCTCGTAGAAATCCACATCCATCGATAATGAAACATATGTATTAGGAAGTTTACGAAATTGAAGATGTGATTTTTCAAATTCTTTTCTCAAGAGATTTCTCTCGCCTATTTGTTGGTCAATCTTCATAATTCTGATACTACCTAAATAACCAATCTTTTCATTTCGACTTCTTTTAGCTGTCACATGAACTCCATACATCGTAATGAATCCATAATCATTCCAATCACTTTCTTCTAAAAGAAAATCAACATCTGGATCAACAACTATATTTCTTGCATCTTGAAAACATTTTTCTATTATTTGAAATAAGTATCTTGGCATTGTTTTATATCAAATGAACTGTTATTATTTTTTGGAATCCAATACATATCCACTAGAGGGTATATTCCAAGACATTCCAATTTAATTTGTGATGATGTATCAAATCAATGATAGCTTGTAAAGAACATGCCATCAGCCTTTCTGAAAATGCAGAATTTTCAGGTAATGTCTGAAGATAAGAAAAGAGCATAAGTACCCTTTCATCTCTCATCTGCCTAATGTAATAATTTGTTTTCATATTATCATTTCAACTTGTCAAGAATGATTTGAGGAACATATAAAGTCTCTTCCCTATAATTCGTTATTTGACGTGATTTCTCTTCGAAAGAATAACCAATTCCAACAATAGTCTTCTGCTGTATGATATATGGCTGGTAATATTTCTTGTCTATGATTTGATCCAAAGCGTCATTAGACAAATCTTTGTCGTTCGGAGAATACTTGAATTCCATGATATAAATAGCCTTTGGACATTCTATAACCATATCTATTCTACCATCTGAAGTAGCCACCTCAGATAAAGGACGCATCCCAATCAACGTTAAAGCAACATGGAAGAAAGAATGAAAATATCCCTCATTGAATTTTTCTTTATAAATGAGATAGGGAATGCTCTTTATAATACTGTTAAGCAGACTAACGAATTCTTTGATATTGCCATTATACAAGCTTTTCTTAACTTGTTGATATGGTATAGGAACATTCTCGTCATACAATATAATGTCCAGGCATCGATTTGACATCTCAATAATCTCATTAACCATTGTAGCAATATCTACAACGATTATGTCAGTATGCTCCTTCTTGAAGTTTTTCTCAACAAGATAATAGTTATTACGAAGATATTGAGTGAATTTTTGAAGAAACGTAAAGAATTCATTGATAGAAGAAAACTTTGAAGGAATCAGATGCTGTCCTTTATCAATATCTAAATAATCTTCAAGATTACCCATAATGGAATCAAGATAATCCAAAAGTTCTCCACCTTGATTCAAACTATAGATACCTGTTCTTCTATCACGACGAATTGCTTCATAGTTTAAAGACCATTTTTGCCATCGTGCATCAATCCATTCGCTTACGTATTCAGATAATTCTCTTTCTAATTTCATTATTTGCATTTTGCCATCCTCTTAAAAAGCTAAAAAAGGGTTACTAGGCTCCATCCCCGAAAAGTAGCTTAATTAAACGTTCACCCATATAACTCTTATTTTATTCCATGAATCTTCTTCCATACAGCAAACCACGTTCTGAACAATGGTTCACTCAATGCCTCAGTAGGATAATGCTTCACGAATCTGAGATTCCTGAGATTCATCCTGAAGTAACGGTGAATCTTACTTTCACCGACCTTACTACCCATCCTATCATCATACTGTCCAAAGTTTCCTCCTCGCATGATTTCATCAAGCAAAAACCTACCTTCCTTTTCATCCATCGGTGCAATCATTCTATCTTCTGATAGTCCGAACACCTCCTTCATCACGAACATCACAGCCTGAGCAAACTTCCATAAGCCCAAATGCTTCAATTCCTTCTGCACCCTATCTAAAGCAGCAGAAGAAGGACTGGCAGTTGTAGCCGTATCCCCACTAACATCCTGGCGGTCCCATCCCGCACAATTTGGCGAGACCTTTGATGGTCCGCCATCCTTAGAACGTAGCGGTTCCGAGCACCGGAGGGCGGTTACATCCCTCTCTTCTGAGGAGAGAGGGCTTGGGTGAGAGGTGGAGCCCTCTTTGGAAAGAGGGACGGGGTGATTCGAAGAATTTTGATAGACTTTATGAAAGTCGCAAATCACAAAATAGTAATCCTGAAGCTGTCTCAACCCGATACCCTCCGTAAAGATATGCCGATACAGATGAGAAAGGATATAGATAACGTTGAATGAAACATGAGGCACATGAATCTCCCCATACCCATCAGGCAATGAAACCCGATGATTACACTGTTCACCCATCACCTTCTCAAACCACTTCTGCATTCTCCTATTATGAATCGGACAGAACATATACGAAGGAGTGAAATGCACCTCTATCGCCGTCTTCATCACAGGAAAATCCACATGATGATACCGCATCACCTGATTCGGGCACACCCGATTTACATACTTCATAATTTTCTTGCGACCACCCGAAAGATAGATATCGATGTCACCAGGAGTACGCATATAAGGGTCAGGATAAAGCAATGCATTCCCCTGCCCCTTCAAGATGCAGATAGCAAAGCCCTCATTCTTGAAGTTCTGGCAAACCTTCACGGAATCCTGAAACAGTCTGATATTCTGTTTCCGAATCATTTCAGCCATTGCCATCCATTGCATTAACAGCTTCTGCTCTGGTGCCAACTCCTTTGGCAACCGCTTGATACCATGAAACAGCACACCAAGCAAAGCCTGCTTCTTGGCTATAGCATATAACTCCTTCCAATCCGCCTCCTTCAAGGAATCAGGAATCTCCTTAGCAGAACCAATACAGAACCGCAAGAAATCAAAGAAAATCTTTTGTTGTTTCAACATAAAGTTGTATTTTTGCACGCATGAAAGATAAATTACAAAGAGCCATCGGTCATATTATACCGACGCTCCTATTCATTACATTACTTCCTATATCGGTAGTCTTCACTCCCATTCACTGGCTGTACAAGACTATCCGAAGATTTTTTCTGCGATAAATCTTGCAGGAAACAGCAAGCCTGCCATCACATAACGCTTACGGGTATGCGGTTCCTTCCACATTCGATAAACAAAGCGGAGATTCGTTTTATCCACCCATGCAGGATAGTAATCTATCTCATTCCTAGAAGTCTGATGAATAAATCCACCACAGGTAAATCCGACACCCTGATAACCGGCATTCTTCACCTTTAGCAGGAACTTCTCCTGCATCAAGGCTCCCATACCAACTATCAAGAAATCAGAATTCAGCTTTACGATATGCTTTGCCTCCTCATCCATTTCCTGTTCTGAAGCAAAGTAACCATTACGATAACCGGCAAACTTCACCTTTGGATACCGCTCACGGAATATCTCCACAGCCTTCTCCACCTGCTCCTGCTTAGAAGCCACAATATAGATGGTCTTTCCATGTTCCTCTGCATAAGAGAACAACTCCGGTGCCATCGAAGTCATATCAAAACTTCTTCGAGTCACCAACTTGCCATAAACCAACTTAATAGCTTTCACCAGTAAGCCACCATCGGCAAAAATACCATCCATCTTACCAAACAGTTCCTTATTGTCGAGGGCAGTCAAATAAGATACAGGATTGAGGTAGGTATATATCTTCCCCCTATTCTCAAATATCTGATTAACGGTAAAGGATTCCGTTGATATAATCTTAGAAACTAATATTGAAGCCATAAACCTATTCTATATTTCTTTCCACGCCAAAGCATCTGGAGTTAACGTATTTGGCATCAAAACCGAAGAAGGTGCATCCAAATCTATACTAACATTCATTCCATATCTAAGCAATAATTTGCCCATATAATTTAGTCTGTACTTATCACCACCATTAGCATCTATCACGCTATTATAAATAACGCCACTTGACGATAGAACATCATCCGTTCCCAATTCGCTGTAATCGACCTTATATTTTACAAGATTTTTGAAATCAACATAAGGAAGTCGCTCTATCACTTGACACAAACGTACGAAATTGTCTATAGAAATTTCTCCGTTGATCTTAGCTCGCATCAAGTTACATAAGATGTTTATTTTATTGGCATTATCTATTTTGTCAATGACAGCCAACAACACTTCCGATCCTTTTTCTTGATTAGCTACAGTATATTCATGTAAGAATTCCTCTTTATCTCTCTGTGAGAAATCTGAAAGTCCATACAAAAACAAAACCATTTTCTTGTACAAGCGACGCATCTGATAGTTTTTTGTTACTTTGAATATTCCATTCAATACACCTAATATTGGGACTCCCTCTAAAGCACCGCCCGTGATTATGGCATCCAATCCTGTATCGCCTACAGTTGCCAATAGATCCTTGCAGTCATCATTTAGTAATGAAACTTCAAATGATTCTACTAAATTTTCCCCATTCTCTTCCATATGCATATTATTATACTATTTATATTTTCAAACATATACTATAATTTAGTCCTCCTCAGACAGATAATCTTCTATCATCTTATCAGGAGTCTTACAAACAAATCCTCTAATCAGATCTTTGTGCTCAGGCTTAATCAAGTATATATCCTGCAAGTTCTCCAGTAGATTGTATCGTAAATATAGTTTTCTAGTCTTATCATAGATAAGTGCATTATAAAACAGAATCGACATTTCAGAAGAAGACAAACCTGATTGCAGAAATGCGGCATATCTTTTGAAACGAGCCATCACCTCTTGCTCTTTTTCTCTTTGTTCCTCGCCACTCATCGTTTTACGAACTATTTCAAAAATATCCAATTGCACCTGATCCATATATTTTAAAATGTTATACAAATGGCGACAATAATGTCCAATAGTAGAAGAAAAATGAACCGAGAACAAGAAATATAGAGCCTGACATTTTTTCAATTCCGTTTTTTGCACCTTTATTTGTTTAAAAAATCTTTCATTAAAGCCAAGGGTAAGAACAGCCAAATCTTCAGAATATTCTGTCATTATGTGTTTCTGTTCTTCTATACCTGTAGCAAAAGGTAAATCCTTGTTGGGTGTAAGATTGAAACGATATCTATCCCTTACCGAGAAGAAATACATCTTTTGCAGAACAGCCAAAGCTTCCATAAAGAAGTCATTACCTGAAGCATTTCTACTAGTTTCTACCAATTCGTGCTTTTCATTCCACTTGACATCTGTAAATTCCGCATGAAGCTCTTCTTTTATTTTTTGTTGCAATGACAACAAAGAAAAGAATGTGGACTCAAAATCTTTTATAGCATCCATGATGGCATCTTCCTTTCGATATTTAGCTTGATTCTCCAACTCTTTATTCTGCATTTTAATTGCAGAAAAATAGAGAAATACACCTGCTAAAGCCCAAATAGAACCAATCACTCCACCCATGAAGTCGCCAACCTGCCCCGTTGCGGCCATTTCTTCATTTGATAGTTTTCCTCCTATAACAAATGTGGAAGACATGTGATATAAAAATATCCCCATGACAATAAAACCAACAATAGTTATAATATAAGCAAACCACTCCAGAAAAGAAATCTTTACCATATTCTTTTTAAACTAGACATCATACATTAAATTTCCTTATTACCTTAGCAGGTACCCCCCACAAGGCAGTTGGATTCAATATCTTTTGTCACAATACTACCTGCTGCTATAACAACATTATTACCAATAGTTACAGGCTTTGCAATAACAGTATTAGCACCAATAAAGACATTATTACCTATCGTCAACTTATCTGTCAGCCATTTCATATGTCCATTTATAGAGATTTGTGGATAATGCGTTAGAAGTACGGAATTCATTGTAATAGTAACATTATCTCCAATATCAAATAATCGATAATCCAATGTGTCAAAAGTGACATTTGCTCCAATATGGGCATTTTTACCAATTTTTATTCCTATCATTTTCAACAACTTTGGACGCATCAACTTTGATGATAGCCATCGACTCATAGATAAACGAAAGATTAGGAATCTTGGTAAACGAGAAATATAATTAAGTTTAACGATTTCCATCTTTAACTATTCTTTTTAAGAAATTTATAAATTTGATAATATGGCAATGGTAAGATAAGCAAACGTTTTAAGAAACCTGTTTTCCATCTACTTTTTAGAAAATCAATTTTAAATGTGGCAGGATGAAACAGATAATACAGAAGCGACTTTGGTTTTGCAAGATTATAATATTCACCTTCATCAAAAAAGCGAAAATCCGCAAAAAGTTTAAGTGTTTCAAAACTAGGATTTTGCCCTTCTTTTAACAGATCATGACATAGCTGTAACTTATCTTCTTTTAATCCATCTGTTTGTCTATTGCTACAAACATAATCCAACGCACCTTTTTGAACATTTCTAATACACTTAACCTCTGGCAACATCTGCCCCTTTATACAATATTCATAAGGATATCTTTGTGCAAAAACATTCCCATCCTCATCTCTTTTATATTTTTCAACAGAACCTTTTGTTTCTAAGAACAGCATTTCATATAGTCCTACAAAACAATTTCTGCAATCTTTATCGGTAGGATTATGCATAAAATCAAAAAGATATCCATGCATATTTAGAGTTGTATTTGTATCTGTAAGATTTCTTTTATAATAGCTAGCAACACCTGTATAATATCCATAAATATCTGCTTCTATTCCTATTTCCGCCAATGTAGTTTGAAGAAATCTCTGCATTCCTCCAGACCAACCAATATCGACGATTGCGAATTTTCCCCCTATGTTCTTTTCTTTGAGGTATTCTTTAAGATTTTCAAATTCTGACAATGATTTTTTTTCTATAGCCTGACTCAGTTCAGAATACATCTCCATAAGATTACTATTGCTCAACAGATCTTTTCTATAGAGTGTTGTATGCAAATCGAACCCATACTTATGCAATAATTTTTGATAATCTGACGCATTAAGACCTACAGCATCAAAAATTGAAATTACTGGAATTAACATAGAGGGGGATAACATAGTCAGGAGATTCTCCAAACTATAGTTTTTCCAAAGAATAGGCACTCGTAAACTTCTTCTTGAAACTTCAAGATAATAGGTTTTAATGTCAGTATTCTCTTTGTACAATAAGTCAAAAGCTTGCTTCATCAAGTATCCGTCTCTTGAAAAGAAATATACCTTGTCGATATGCTCTTTTCGAAAATTTTCATAGAGCCATTTACTATAACCTAACAGCAAAGGTCCTAATTTGTTCTTCCCAAATTGATAATATTTATCCATACCATTACATAATTAAGTAAGAATCAATTCCATTGAGTTTTGCCATAAGATAATCACTAATTGGATTATCCCCAATGTGTAGCATAGCCTTCTTTTTTATGCCGTTCTCGTTTCTCAACACTCTAAACAATCTACCAGAACGCTTCGTCTGCTGTTCTTTGCAAGAGACATAAAGACATTGCGGTTTCTTTATTCCATTACGTTTTAGTATATCAACGATTACATCTTTAGGAAGATACATATCTGACGTGATGAAAACTTTTTTAGAACTATCATCGACATATTGATTGTAAAGCATAACCATAGGAGTAATTGCAATACACTGCTCCAATTCAGTCTGTATTTCTAATTGTCTCAATATCTTGCCTATACTATCCCCATAACAATCGGAAATACGCAGATAAATATCGTTTAGCGAAATCTCTTCGTTTTTCGAAGATTTTCTCGATAATATTTCTGCCATTATTCTTTGAGCTTTGAAATTGTGAATTTTAATTTCAGCCTTTCGATTATATTTCTGTTCTATTAAACTAAAAATTTCAGAAGGTTCCTTGCATTTTCTTTCTATTAACGTATCAAAAATATCGAACGATATATATTGGTAATTTGTGCAAAGCTCATCCAAGGACATATTTTTCTGAATACATCCGACTGCCATTTTTAAAATTTTATTGATTAATCTCATACTGTCTCAACCTTATATATTCCCTAATTTTACGTGGCACTAAATGTTTAATTTTCCATTTTATAAAGTCTAGATATAGTTTAGAAAACTTTCCATGACGAAAAACTACATTGGCACACAATATTTGTTGTTCACACCAATTACCCTGTTCAGAAACTCCATTTCCCTCATATACAGCAATAACTGTATCAACTTTCATCATTTCTTCAAAAGGCACTTGCAAAAAGAATAAATAATCAGAAACTATCACTTTTTGAGTCACAACGTAATAACCATATTCTTGATGCAATCTTTTCTTATATATACATCCTTGATGAATAACATGTCGCTCATGCTCATTACAGTACATATTTACACGAAACCATCTTCCAAAACTTGTCGACTTGTATAAATCTGAATACAAGAAAGATACGCAATCTGGTATTTGTTGACTAAACACATTAGTTAATACATTTCCATCAACAAAAGAATCACCGGCATTCATCATACAAACCCAATCACCAGATGCCATTTTTATACCTTTATTCATTGCATCGTATATTCCTTTATCAGGTTCACTAATTATATGAATTTTTCTATTTGGATACTCACAAGCAATTTTTCTAGCAACATTAACTGTCCCGTCACTAGATTTGCCATCTACTACAATATATTCTAAATCTTGAAATGTTTGATTTAGAACAGAACGCATGGTTCTTTCTATCTCCTTCGCTGCATTATAGGAGATTGTTATAATACTTATTTTCATAATTTTGCTTTCGTTTGTTGAACTTCAAAATATCTATTATCAAATTTATGATATAATGCACATAAATAAAAATACATCAGGATACAATTCTCCCAGAATTCATAACTAAAACTTATACCCATGAATAATAAAAAGAACATCCATTTACCTTTGTAACCAAATGAAGATGAAAGGTAACTTGATGACTTTATAAGCCAAAAATAGAAGAAGCTACCATAAAAGATACCATATTTCGCCAAAATACCAATAATGCCTTCTGAAGGTGCTACTATTACACTATGTTTGTAGAGAACTACTGAAACAAACGAATTAGAAAGTTGGTTAAAACCAAGAAAAACATCATTGATAAAATTCAAAAAACTTACATAGATACCCGTAAAACGTTGCGGACATACAATTGCCATACCATCTTCAACACTATGGTACTCTATAGCACCAAGTCCAGCATCCAAATCCATTAGACCTTCTATTTTTTCCGACATTATAGATAACCCCCATACAGTAGGAAATGCTAAAACAACACATAAAACGATTACTGCTTTAGTAAAATTAGATTTTTTATTAATTAAAATAAATAAAACTAATATAGTCAGTAATGAATATCCTGTGGTAGACAATGTTGTTAGCAAAGAGAAGAACAAGATACAAAAGGGGTTATTCTTTATATTAAACTTATTCCTTACTAAATTAAAATACATACCTAAAAGTATCCAGCAAGCAAACCTTCCCGGCTCCCAGGTAAAGCCTAAATTTCGTCTTATTCCCATCTGTATATGTGAACACAAGCCAAATAAAAAGCTATAAGTTTCAGTTGGAGAACTAGGTTGTATAACAGATATTGATCTCATAAAACTAACAAATGGAGTTCCTAAAATATTAGCAAATAACCATACAATCAATGATATGCTACAAAACATAACCAACATTTTCTCAAAATAATATAAGAAATCCTCTTTGGTATAAATATTAAAAGCAACGTGTGCAATTATTATACTATAAAATGAAGGAAAGTTTATAGAAATAAATCCTCCATACTTAAAATAAGATGCAATATTCCATACAACATTTACAATCAAAACTATCCACAAAGGCTTGTATGACTTGTGACAATATTTAATATAATAAATAGCGAGTATTATTAAAAATACAGGCATAAGAATAGGGTTCTTTCCGACATTAAAACTTGTATAATCAGAAACACTAGCCACCCACATGAACATCATGAACATGTAGAAGGCTTTAGCCTTATATGGTACTCTCACATTATCAATTAATCTCATATTCATTCTTTTTTTACCACGCTATCCATCTTCCGAAATAGAATTTCTTGAAAAAAATCAAATACAATCCTATTATCGTACGATAAAATAACGTGAAATATTTTTTCTTCTTTGATACAGACCTCGATCGCTTACCTTGAATTGGTGATTTTTCAAATCCGTCCCAGTTACCATCTAACGGCTCTACTTCTTCCCAACTAATTTCTATGTGAGGCAATTGTTTTACCAACATTGAGAAGATACTTTGGTCATGGCGATTTTCATGAAACCCTTCTAGATTTGATTGGGTAGAACGCTTATCTGTAAATAAGTCTATGTGATTGATTCTTATATCATTCCATGCTTTTAGCAACTCGATGGTTAAATTGCTCTTCATCAAGATAAAGCATCCTCCCCATAACTGCAGAGTCATTGCAAAAGACAAATAAGAATTAGGGCAAACTTGTTTAAAAACATCCATCTTAGTCCAATCTTTCTCCAAATATGGTTGTTGGAAAGCTAATATTGGCTTATCTAAGCTCATCATTGACAGATATTCTTCAAAACGAGGAAGGGCATTATATTCAAAATGATTACCGCCATCAGAATATACAAGTATGTCACCATCATCCAATTTTGTCAAAACCTTTTCTACCAAATAAGGTTTCCATGTCCAATAAGCATAACCTCTTCTATAAATCTTAGGATTCAACAATTTGAAGAATTCATCAGGTAAGTCTTTCTCTGTAAAGAAATAACGTTCTGTAAATCCAAAATTCTCAGTTTCCTGTTCCAGTCGTTCAAGTGAGGAACGATAGCGAGTGTCTGCAAAAGATACAAATACTTTTTTTCTCATCCCGAACCTCCTTATGCACATTTTTCACATTGAATATTCGCATAAGGAAGCTCAACAACTATCGCAATTTTACCCCCCCCAACAGGTCTATTGTAATATTCCTTAACTTATTTTTTACTCTTCTCATATACCATGATATATTATATGGGAATGGTGCGTCTTGAGGTTCAAATGAAGCTATGCTAACATCTAAAGCTAATCGTTCCAAAGACTTTTTGGTAATATGTCTACCACTTATGAGACCTGCAGCTCTAAATGTATTTAGCTGACGTGTACCATATACTTCTGGATGGAACTTTACACAATAGTTACCATAAGTTTCAAACTCAGAGAACAAACTTCCTCTCTTATCTGAAAAATCGCAAGCTAACATAATCTTCTCAACCCATGTAGTACCATTAGAGTTACAATTATCAGATATAGCTTCCAACATCTCTTTTACAATAGATACATTAAACATCATATGCTCTGCAATAAAAGAAAAATCAACAAGTTTACCAAACCCCAATATGCGATTCAACGTAATAAAGTACGGTTCATGGTACTCTATTTTTTTTGTAAAGAGAGGCTGATTTTCCTTAAAGAAGGACAATGGGCTCAATGGAATGGTATCTGCATCCCATGTAAGATAATACTCCTTTGCCCATTTACTCTTAGCAAAGGCGAATTTAAGAAGTTGCTGAAAATACCATCCAACACAATTAGGTCTTCTCTCACCCTTCTTCTTCATACATTCGTGAACTATACCAAAGTTTAACTCAGGAACCAGCTCATTCTCATCCAACAATTCCACATTAGGGAAAATGTGCAAATGACCTAATCGTCCAAAGTTATTCTTATTAGTCACAATATATATATTCTCACACCCAATTATAAACCTGTTTATATAAGTCACCACATGCTTTACGAAAGAGGTGTCCTTTCTTGCCACAGGTATGAGAACATCGAATCTTTTGTTACTTTGTTCCATTTTTCACTATTTTATGATAAACATTCATGATGGAATCTATGATAACATCCACATCATGTCGATCTTTAGATATTTCAATTTCTTTCTTGCTTAATTGCTCGGCAAAAGCTTGATTTGTAGCAATCTTCTGGATAAAATAAGCTGCCTGATAAGCATCATTTGAAGGAACTAACACTCCTGCTCCATCTTTTAAAAGCGTTGGTACTCCACCCACGCCCTGTGCAACGACAGGTAAACCGATATATTGAGCCTCACAAACACTGTTAGGACTATTGTCTATATAGCTTGGATGCATATACACATCTGAATGCAATAATCTGTCTGCTAATTGGTCTGCATTGATTGTTCCTTGGCAATATACATTTACAGCCTTACATTTGATACCAGTAAATCTTTCCTGCATGCGAATCTCCGACACACCATACACATTCCACTCGAATTCAATATTCGTATTCTCCGTAAGAAGTTTAGCAGTCTTCAATATTATATCAGCACCTTTATATACAGGAGATGATATCGTTGATGTTATCAACACCTTTTTCTTTTGTGCATGATATTGCCATTTTTCTGATTTGATTATCGCTGGACGCAAAGCTTCTGAACAGAAGAAGTATTCTGCATTAGGAGACAACATTTTGGTAACATGTCTATCCCAATCAGTTCTACCGAAGAAATAATGAGTATTCTTAAATATCTCTGCTTCTCTTCTTGCCTGATAGGGCATCCACGAATGCCAGCCATAATAGAGATTGTAGAATTTTCTGAAATTAAAATTCAATGATTTCAGAATAGAATATCCACTCATACCAGCTGGACAATATGCATCATATATAGGATTGATAATACCTTGAATATGCATTACTACTGGAATATCTGTATACTGTGCAATTAAGCCAAAACAGAATTCACTTCCCCAACAATGGATAACGTCAGGCTGATAATCCTCTATCACATTCTTGATTAGCTGAATATAATGCTCATCTATTTTCTCTTTGTTCAACTTATTCAATCTCTTTTCCCATTTGGACACATACAGCGGAAAATAGTGAACACCATCCCCATCCGAAGGAGAATCATCAGAAGGATATGGAAAAGCTATTGCCAAATCCAATCCTCGCTTCACGATTTCAGCCTGTAGTGTACCAATCCATCCACCATCTATCATGGATTTCCGCTTATATAAAGCAGGATTACCAGACAACCATAATATTTTCATGATTTATAATATTATTTATTTTTAATCTTAATCAAAGAAATTACTTTCATTACACCAAGAGAGAATATAACTCCCACCAATGTATATACAATCCACCAATAATCACCTACATGATCACGAATCACCATATCATACAGATTTTTACTCGTATCAGCATTTAGCCCATAATGCCACACCAAAAATACACTTACAATTTTGAAGCCCAATACATGAAGCAACAATATATAGAGTGAATTCTTACCAAAATATTGCAGTATCTCTGAAAGTTTTGGCAAAACTTTCATGATGACACGACTAAGGTTATAGGTGAATATAATACCTATTACCGTCATAACCGGAAACACCACTGGGTAAGAAAAGGTGGCAGACATCGCATCTATCTTTATATACTTACTTGCCATCATCAACAATATAAAGGAAAGTAAAAGCAGCCAGTTTTGCCCCCCCCACTTCTGTATAATATTATACCTACAAACCACAAAACCCATATAGATAATACAAGAAACAGTTAGTTCTCTATATATAGCATTTGGCAAAGGCAAATGTAAATTCTGCAAGAATGTTATTATAGCGTATAATGCCACGAAAAACAACAATCTATACTTTTCTTTTCTAATCCATAACAAGATTGTATATACAAGAATACAACTAAAGAAAAGGCTCTTTAGAAACCATATAGGACACAATATAGGATTATCAACTTGCTTGAAGCCCAAAACCATAAAAGCCATCTTCACTCCTTCCATTCCAGAATAACGTGTTTCTGCCATGTAATGATCGACAAAGAAATTTTGTAGTACCAATATGAACAATGTGAATATAACAAATGGAAGCCAAAGGGTGCGCACCTTACGCTTAATGTATTTTTTCTCATTTTCCAAGAACGATCCATTATCTGTTATCTTCAGAAAATATCCACTCACAAAAAAGAACAACCCCATGTGAAACAGATATACAAAGTCAACAAGTGATCTCGGAGCACAATGCCCCAATACGACCATAAGAATACCTATTCCTCGTACAACATCCCATGTATAATCTCTATAACTATTCATAATAAATTCTCTAAACCCATTTTTCGTTTCAATCTCTCACATCTTTCAACTTCATCCTTATACGGCTGTTCTTCCGTCCAAGGACGAGCTGTTTTTAAGAAGCGAGCAGGTACCCCCCCCATAACCGTATTCTCTGCCAGAACATCCTTATTTACTAAACTCATCGCCGAGATAAAACAACCATCAGCAATCGTAACGTTCTTAGCAATCACTACATTTGTTCCTATAAAAACATGGTTACCGATATTCTTTGGATTTCCATCTGCACATGAGCAGCGATAAAGACAACAATAATTGCCTATCTTAGTAGAACCGCTTATAATAATTCCACAACGATGTCCAATTCTGCAACCATAACCAAGACTGTTGATAGGGATATCAAAACCATTCTTTATACTCAGTTTATTATACTTCATCTTGTACCATAGAAACATGGGTATATATAATGGAGAATACTTTCGCCTATAATCATAATACTCTAATTTTCTCATGCAACGCATGAACTTCTGTATAGGATTTGGTAAAAGCAATCTCTTAACAAAACCTTGCGGAAACACCTGTTCGTTCATAATCTCATCAGCCATGAGATAGAACTTTAATTCTTTTCTTGAAGTTATCATATATTATCTAATTCTTAAATTTCAACCTTGATTTACAATACCGAAATGTTAAATATAAGGATGCCAAAAGTCTACTTTTTCTTAGCAAAAAAAGATATCTCGTAATAATATCATATGGCTTCAAATAATTTATTTGAGTAGCTAGCTTTTGCATTTGAGCAATCTCTTTTTCACATGGTAATCTACGTGGTATCCAAAATGAAGAAAATAAATTAATAGCCTCAAACAATGCAATGGAAGAATAATAATGTGGCCCTAAAATTCGACTCATAATCGGTACGGCAATTGTATTTAATTGCAAATATTCTGAGCAGACATTACTAGCATGCATTGCGGAATCCTCTCTACATATATATGAATAAACTTCGGCATCATAATATTTTATATGAATATTCTTACCTATTAATGATACATATTCTACATTAAATAATAAATCTTCTCCTATTCGAAGATTTTGATTAAATCTTAGTTCCTTAGCATAAACTGTACGATATAATTTAGCCCAAGGTGAAGAAACTATTTTATAAGCCAATAATTTCCTTAAATATTCATCTACAGTTAAATAAGGAGACAAAGAGACATCAACAGGTTCCCCGTTGCATTGGTGTCTAAAAATGAAAAGATCGCAATTAGCATTATCACTAATACAAGTACTAATAAATTCTAGTGCAGACGGCAAAACCATATCGTCGCTATCCACAAATAAAATCCATTCACCAGTTGCCTTATCTATTCCTAAATTACGTGCCGAACTTACTCCACCATTTTGCTTATGAAACACTCGCACCCTACTATCTTGACTAGCATACTCATCACAAATCTTACCAGATTGATCTTGACTACCATCATCAACAAGAAGTAGTTCATAATCTAAACGATTCTGCGATAGTATGCTATCAACTGTGCTACACAGAAATTTTTCCGCATTATAAACGGGTATTATTATACTAATCATTGTTCTTAAACTTTAATTAATAAAAGCCTTTAGTAACATGTATGCTACTTTACAAAAGTTTGTACCAACATCTCTTCGCACAATTATTATTCAGCATTCCAATAGGCATGAGTTGTTACAAAATTAAGGATTATTTATATCAAAGAAAAAATCCTCAGTTTTCTCATCCCATGGGTAAAACCGCAACAACTTGTAAACCTTAGTCCGATACCTAATATCAGAAGGAACTATTACTTCCTTATCAAAACAAAAACCAATAATAACCTCAGACAAGTTACCTTCTTTATATGGTACGAAAAATTTGATACCATCTTTGTCTTCTATCTGTATAGGGACATATCCACTATCTTTTGCATAAAGTGCAATACCATCCAAAACTGATTGATCTATATACATAAAATTACCAGGAATACCAGCTCTAGTTCCGCCAGCCTCTATCATATAAGCTTTAGAAAAGGCAGTGTTCATTTGAAGTTCCTTTGGGTTATATACCACGACAGGATTACCAGTTTTCTTTGCCAATTCGCTTAAATCCGCACCTTGTGGCTTCGTATAATTTAATATATAATCATCCAATCTAATTTCATCTGCCAAATATTCTATATTATCACCAAATGCAATAACAGAACGACACCCAGGATATCCTATATCATGCTCCGTCTTACTTATAGACATATGCAATTCCACACAAGAGCGGAAAAACAAGCTTATACTCAAAATATTATTGGGACCAATTTCTTTAGCATAAGGATGATATACCTTAGCAATACCATCGTTTAAAATAAGATTTCTTTCTTGCGGAGAGCTATAATATAATACGGCACTATGTGCGGTCTCTAATCTATCATAGATTTTTCGACATTGCTCAGTATCTAAATTCCAGTTCGTTTGTTCGAATAAAGATCCAAATCCAAGCAAATCAGACCACATACAAAAGCATTTTCGAACAGTTAAAGATGGAGGATTACCTATTTTAATTGTAAGATTACTTCCCATCTCAGGAACAGTATTTTTAAATAGTTTACTATAATCCATATTTCAAATTACCCCCAAAACATAAATTCATCCTAAAGCTACATTTAAAAACTCGAAAGATTTCTTTCGATATTCTTCTAGTTTGACATACACCGCATCATAATCAATTAGCGGCAACCGCATTACCTGAGCAGAATCTTCTACGATACGATTTTCAATCCCAAAGCACTGCAATAAACTTTCTATTCTTGAAAGCCCTCTTTCTTTATTACCAACAACAACAAATTGTTTTTTAAAGAGAATAGAGAACACACAGGCGTGAAAAGAATCAGTAATAACAAATTCTGCATCATAAAATCCACGCAGCCATTTTTCAACAGAAGGTTTGATTCTCTCATTCAAAGGTATTGTCTCATCGTTTTCATGCGGATTGGTTACCGAGAAAGCTCTTAAAGATTTCTGGTTAGCAACATGCATTATCAATGCTCTTTTTTTTTCGTTTTCATCCAATATATAATTGAGTAAAGTTCCATTACTCTTAGGAGTATTTGCCTTTTGAAAGAAAATAGAATAATCTACTTCATTTAAAAGCATTGTAGGATCAAGCACATGAACAGAATCTATATCAAAATACTTTTTGCATAGAGTAACACCATTAGTTTCTCTTACGGAAATCGCATCAAAAACCAGAAGTAAAGCTTTGCATCTTCGAGTTTGCTGGTCAGTATATTCCCAATTATCTGTACCAAATGATGCCGCATAGGACAATCGCTTGACATTCCATTTACATGTAAAAGCAAGAAAAGCATTATCGATTTCTTGCCATCTCCATCCTGGAACAAAATATAATGGGCGCCAGACTTGATCACTTCCTACGACGATTGCATCATAAGATTTTTCATCAAGTTCGTTAAAAACTCTAATCTCCTTTCGATGGATATACGAATTGATAAATTTTTGAGTATTCTGCGAGACAACAGGTATAACCTTTTTGTTTTGATAATACTCATAGAATATCTTTTGATTCCTTCCTAATAGTTTTTTAACGATACGCTTCAAAAAACATTTTGGTATATCTTTTAATGGAGGCAGCGGCATTCTATTGGGCGTATCAAACACCACCACCTCATGCCCCATTCTTTCCAGCACCGTTTGCAAAGCATAAGCCTGCAATATCCCTCCATAATTAGTATGGAGAGGTAATGTTAATATTCCTATTCTCATTTTCTTCATTTTTGTGGGCAAGCAAGGCTTCGAACCTCGATCTTGGCTTTCACCAATAGGGACCATTCGCTATTAAAAGTGTATCGGCTAAGTTTCCCACTCATCATATTATGTAGACGCTTGCCCAGGAATGTCCCTGCCCACCACAATACGATGTTCATGCTTACTTTACTTTCAATCATCTCGTGATTTTCTATATGTATTTCTTCTCTCATATCCTTAAGTTTTACTATTAAACCATACACACTAACAAATCCCATCAACAGAGAGTAGGTAGGAACAATCGCTCCACTTAACAACAAGTAAGAAACCACCACTAATACAACATTCAATCATTATTATACTTTATGAGAAAAAATCTTTCTACATTTGACATCCTCCAAAACGAAAAATTATTTTCTAAGTACCTTCTTGACTACATTTACGCCAGCATCGCCCAAGACTTGCTTTACGGCCCCTTTAATCGCTTGTTTAGCAACATACTTAGGATCCACAACAATGTTGCAAAGCATCTCTAGGGCGTTACTTTCATCCTCAGTCTCAGTGAAGACCTCAAACAAAATTGGATTCTCATTCTTTTCAGATGATAAGAACTTGTCAACAACTGCAAGAAACTCGTCTTTATTACTTGCACTAAGGTATTCATATCCCAAATCAGTTGCATAATCCTTTACTAATTTATGAGATTTATTTCCATAATGACCAGCTGCTGCAACAAATTCATCAGCCTCTTCGCCAAGGAAAGCACAAGGATGACGATAATTTCTGAACTCATTTCCCTTACCATTGTTGATAAGCATAATGCGGACATTATTTCCTACATGACGATTACCAACGACATTCATATCATAAAAGAAAGCCAAATCACCAAACACGCCAACAAACAACTTATCAGGATGAACAAATGATGCTCCCATCATTGTTGAGACACCGCCATCAATACCAAATCCACCTACATTGCATTTTGCCTGAATACCAGCAGGAAGTTTAAAGAAGTTCCAAGAACGAAGACTATGATAAATACCAAAATGGATTTCACAATCTGCAGGAAGCTTGTTAACCATATGTTGAGCCATCCAAATATTACTAAATGGCAATTCTGGTAATTTTCCGATAACCTGCTCAACTTCTTTATTCAAGCTATCTAAATATTCGTGACGATTTGTTCCTTCCTTGGCATAATGCTTAAAGAACTCTACCTCTGGCATCATGAAAACCCGACGCAAATTTCCAAAAGTATCACGAAGAGCACCATCAGGGTTAACTCGCCATACATGATTGGCAGAACAAATAAATCCATCACCCGAAACCTCACCTATATGAATACTTAAGTTTGTTTTTGTTAATTGTGATGCCCACTGGTTTTGAGCACAAAGTATTTGTGAATGTACTTCATATTTGCCACGATATCCACTGGTATGATCACAACAAACAATAGCATCATAAGTTGCACAGAATGCATCAACAGCCTGGGTTAGTTCCTCTGAAAAATCAACATGGGAGCCTATTCTAACCATAATTTTTCCATCCTGAGGAAGATCAGGCCAATGCTTGTCAAAAATTGTATGACGATAGATAGCATTGACATGAGGAAGTTCCTTGATACTGAAATCTTTACTGTATCTTGTATACATATTAATATGTGCAGGGCCCCCGCCATTCAATGTCAAAGCCAGCATAGCCTTGTTTGCCTCTATCTCACAATAACGTTCATCTTCTGAATCTTTAACCATTGGTATGGTTACACTTTCCATAGCGATGTCATTTGGTATGTTTCGGCGATCGATTTGCTGATCGATCAAATGCCCGATCTTGTGATTGCCACGAGTAGAAGTAATAGCAAGGACTGGCAACTTTCGATAATATGCCTCCGTCAATCCTGGCATATAATTACGAGAAGCTGTAGCACCTGTACAACTGATTACGACAGGCTCACCAGTCTCTGCTGCCATACCGCAAGCTAAATAAGCGGCACTGCGTTCATCTACAGATGACCATATCTGAAACCATGGGTCATTTTCGATACTAACTACAAAGGTCATATTGGTTGTTCCAGGTGAAGCTATCACCCGATGAATACCATGAGCCTTCAACAAAGCTATGACGATTTGAACATTCCGTTCATTGGTATATTTAAATTTTGATTCCATCTATCTTAATATATAATGCATTAGCTTAATATTTCTCAAAAAAGCAAGAAGAACTATTGTTAGAAATGTAATCAGCAATGAAGCCCCAAAATTAACTTCGGAATTATATCTACTCCATACATAGACTACTGAATATAGTACATAAGGATGATACAAATAGAAGAATAAAGTATCTGCGCCCCATGTTGAAATTCTGTCTTGTGTCCACTTATTCTTACGTTTAAATATTACCATTATACCAAGACATATAAGTAGTGAATATAACAAATATGCTATTCGTAATGGTAATCCTTTATAATCAGAATAAGGTGATATGATTACATCTAACCATCTTGGATTAAACGATACAACAACTATTAGTAACAATAGTTCGTTAATAATTCAATAATGTGCTAAGCAGCTATACGCTGTAAGCAC
>OBCH01000069.1_pt1 | contig 29671 bp, 25 predicted proteins | sample 1495941 | NCBI WGS metagenome assembly OBCH01 (sample SAMN03418276, study PRJEB22391) | human gut metagenome | biome: human-gut; feature: organic feature; material: feces | host: Homo sapiens | place: Tanzania | collected 2013-01
CGCAAGAATCCTGTACCTCTCACAGCAGAGGAGGAGAATGCAGCCATTCTTGCAGGAAACAAGCGCAAGCCGAAACCCTTAAACTGGTAATATCATGGATGCGCTTGAACTCTGTAACAAAATCAACATGGAAGCCGAGTCTTTAGCGGACTCAGGCTTCCCTCTTGAGGTATTTCCACAAAAAATGCAGTCCATCATCATAGACATGGTGGTGCACGGCAATTTCAAGGTGGATTATGTCGCCATGTCCATGCTTTCGGCAGCATCAGCGGCTCTTGGCAATACCTATCGTATTCACGTTAAGCAGGATTGGGACACGAATGCCGCCCTTTATATCATATTGGTTGGCAGACCTGGCATGGGCAAAACTCCACCATTACAGCTTGCATACAAGCCAATTAGGGAGTATGAACGAAAGCTGTTTGACAAGTTTTGCTATGAACTTGACCTATATGAGGCAGCATGTGCAACAAAGGAAAGCGGAAGCAAGGAAATGAAGAAGCCTATTCTGAAAAGGGTCACATTGGATGACTTTACATTGGAGGCTCTGGTATTGGAGCATTACAACAACTTGCGTGGCATAGCCATCAACTATGATGAAATTCTCGGACTGCTTGCCAATACAGACAGGTATGGGAAAAATCCCATGCTTGAACGCCTACTTTCCATCTGGAGCGGATGCCACTTGGAGAACACACGTGTCAAGAATGACCGCCCACAACGTGTAGAAGAGCCATGTGTCAACATCATCGGTACAACACAGACCAAACGAATGAAGGAACTGATGGCTTCCAAATTCATGGATACAGGTTTTCTTGACCGTATTCTGGTTGTATATCCCAAATCCAAGAAAGTTCCACACTGGCTGGATGAGGAAGACAGCCATGTGCGCCAGAGCGAGGCTTCAAGAAAATGGGCTGACATCATCGGGAAAATCTTTGGACTTGACTATGCAAGGTGTAATGACACAAATGAATGTTGTCCAAATATCCTTTATATGGACAAGGACGCACATTCCCTTTTCTTTGGTTGGTGGAACAGAAATGTGGATGCCATCAATGCCATAGAGGACGATGAAGATGTTGAAACGAGGGTGATGAAGCACAATACCCACGTCGCACGCATTGCCTTATTGCTCCAAGCTCTAAGATACGCCTGTGGCGAGAGCCATCTGCAAAGTATTGATGTGGATTCCATAGAAGGAGCATTACGACTCAATGAATACTGTGAGAATTGCTATCAACGCTGCCGAGCCTTTGTTGCTGAAGACACCTGTGATTCTATGTCCAAGGAGTTGCTGTATCTGTTGGAAGACAGTTTTGACACAAAAACAGCCATAAAAACAGGAATGGAGAATCTGCATGTTACAGATCGTACTGTGATGAACTATATAAAGGAGCTTATGAAGTCTGGACTAATCACAAAGGCAAAGAAAGGATTTTACGAAAAAGTAAAGTTCGAAACAGGACAGGCAACTGAAACATAAACCAACCTGTTTTCAGTATTCATTTGTTTCAGTTTTTCAGTTGACAAGTGCGTAACTGAAAACATGAAAGAACTGAAAGCTGAAATTCACCAATAATTCATTTCAGTTACGATGATGAACGAGTATAGATTTCACTTGGAGAAATACAGATTGGGTAATCGTTACACATGCCCGAATTGTGAGCGCAAGCGTTGTTTCACAAGATACATAGATGATGAGGGGGAAGTATCCTTCCCTGACAATGTAGGCAAATGCGACCATGAGCATAGTTGTGGCTATCACTATACTCCTAAAGACTATTTCCGTGAGCATCCAGACTTTCTGTCTAAGGACAAATTGCCATATCCGACAAGAAGGTATATCCAACCGAAAGTCGTAGAAAAGCCTATGTCCTATATCGCCAACGCTATTATGGAGCGTTCCTTGTCTCATTACGGAATCAATCCGTTATACCAGTACCTTTCCAAGGTCTTTGGCGAACAAGAGACAGAAAGGCTGATGAAGATGTATCATGTCGGAACATCCTATAAGTGGGGAGGCTCAACCATTTATTGGCAAGTTGACAAGGATGATAAGGTGAGGGCTGGCAAGGTCATGCTGTATAATTCCAAAGACGGACATCGTGTGAAAGAGCCACGTTCTTATGTTGGATGGGCGCATGCTTTTCTTCATCTTCCAGATTTCAACTTGTGCCAATGTTTCTTTGGTGAGCATTTGCTGGCACAGCATCCTACAATGTCGGTCGCTATTGTCGAGAGTGAGAAAACTGCCATAATAGCATCCCATTTCATCCCCAATTTCATCTGGCTGGCAACTGGAGGCATGCATGGCTGTCTCAACCAAATCGCTGTCAAGGTATTGGGAGGCCGGGACATCATTCTATTCCCTGACCTTGGAGCAACGGACAAATGGAAATCAAAAATTCCATTGCTGCAATCTGTTTGCAAAAGGGTTGTCATAAGCAACATCTTGGAAGACAATGCCACCGATGAACAAAAGACCAAAGGTCTTGACATTGCCGACTTCCTATTGATGACGGAAACACCGCAGATGGCGCTACAAAGGCTGATAAAGCGGCATCCGCCACTCCAGCATCTGATAGACAGTCTTGGGTTGGTGTTAGTAGAAGAGTCATAACAGAGTGGGTAAGGATCTGCGGGCACGCTTGCGTGACGGACTTTCACAAAAGTCCTAAACATAATAGGGACTTTTAGATTCACCTGCTGACGCTGTTCACTTAAAAAGTCCTTCTATTATGCTCAGGCTCCGCCCGAGACCTGTCTCCAATTATACAATAACTACGTTACAAGCTCAAATGAAATTCTTATGGAAAGAAACATACCACGTGCCGCCATCCATGTAGGCACAGACAAGAAATCGTTCTCGTCCCAAGTGGGCAACGAGGCGGAGCGCAGAGGTTGGGACGAGAAGCGTTACCAACTCAAAAACGCGGACATAGACAAGAACAACCATTATAACTACTCACGCAAGAGACTCAACTTTGAGATAGTCAAGGGCGAAAAGATAGTGCCTCTTGGTTCCCAGTCTGTGCCGTTGCATGAACGCTTGCAGCACAGACTTGATGAACTTGGCTTCAAGCCATATATGGATGCCAAGCGTCCCGACCAAGTTTCAAGGAACAGTCCGAACTGCACTGTCGGCATCATCTTCAGTGGTGACCATGATGTGCTTAACAGGCTTGCCTTTGGTGAACAGAAACTCAACACATCAGATCCAAATGCTGACCACAGCAAGGTTGTATTGCAAAAAGGCATCTATGACTGGGCATTGGACACCTACCGCTTTGCATGTGAGAAATGGGGAGAAGAGAATGTCATCGGCTTTGATGTGCATTGTGACGAGACAAGCATCCATGCCCATGTGCAGACCGTGCCTGTTGAACAAGTAAAGAAACGTGGGCGCATCGGAAGCAAGTACATTCACAAGGATAATCCAGAAAAGGTTCTCTCTACAAAGGAATGGAGAGCACTTCCAAAAGAAGAACGTGACAACTACACAAAATCGGAAGCGGCAAAGGGTGTTGTTGAAAGGGTCTCTTATGCCAAAGTGTGGGGAGAGCGAGCAAAGGACAAATCACAATACCTTTCCCAACTGCATACTGACTATTACAACAAGGTAGGGCATAAGTATGGCTTGGCAAGAGGCTTCTCCTATGATGAACTTTCAGAGGAAGAGAAGCGAGGACGCAAGCATAAGAACAAGGTGGTGCTTGAAGCGGAACGTCAGGCGAAAGTCGCTCTTGACAAAGTGGAGAAATATGCAGTGCTTGCCACAATCGACAAGAAGGAGCTGACCATTCCTTTACTCAACATCAAGGCTCCAGTTCAAGAAGCGATGAATGCCGTAAAGAAAGAACTTGCCATCCCGATTCCTACTATTATCGGACAAAAGGCGTGGCGTGAGGAGCGTGTGGCTAATATCTACGCTGCAATCAAGGCTCTTGTAGCAGCCATTAATGCAGAACGTGACAAGCAGAATGAAGATGTACGCAAGTCTGTCAACAAGACATACACTTACTATATGCAGAACCTCAATAAGCAGATAGAGGAGAACAAGTCGCTTCGTGCCGAGAATGATGCGCTAAAGACTGAAAACAACAAAGTCAAACAACGCATCTCTCAACTTGACGAGAAGGCTGTGGAGCGAGTGACTACTCAACTTGTCTGTGCGAAGGAAGAACTCGCCAGTGCCAAAAGTTATAATACTACACTTATGGAAATGTACAATGATTTGAAGGCTCGTTGGAATGCCATTTGGCAGGAGCCAGAAATGACAGACGCATGGAGACGATTGGAAGCACGTAAGGAGAAAGAAACAAAAGAAAAGGCTCGGCAAGAAGCCGAAGCCAAACGTGAAAGCATGGCTCGGCAAAATAGATACATAGGAGTGCTTGACAAGTTCATCCATGAGGGACATGAAGCTTTATCATCCTTTGCAAAAACAGACAGAGTCAACTTCAACGAGAAAGAATCGGCTTCCATATACTATGGCATTATGGCATCTGCTGTAAAGCATAATATTGGATTGTACTCTAAAGCCTGTATAGAATCGGCAGCAAAAAGGTTCTTATCTGATATGTCTTGGCATGGTTTTACAGACTTCAAGCAAGAATGTGTCACTAATTGGACAAAACTCTTCGCCACGAATGAAGTTCAATTCACAAACAACGCCATTGACAACTTTCTTACTTTTGTTGACCACATGTCATGCAGTGCAGACACATACGTTTCACTTGGTGGTTCTAATGGGTGCGCTGACCAACTTACAAATTGGGACGGAACACAAAAAGTGGGATTGGGTATATTCTATAAAGAAAAGAAGAAATCTCAATCAAGATAAAGGATTCTGTTTGTATGGATAAGTTAAATTATTAAATAGCCTGCTTTTCGTTATAACAATGGTAAGGTGACAGAGAAAGTGGATATGTCTTTCTTTACGATGATCTGTTTGCCGTACATTTGGTATTGTCTTGCCAGATTGGCAAGTCCTATTTTGTTTCGGCTTACAGATTGGCGTAGTTGTAGATTGTTGGTCACCCTGACCTCATCTTTGGTTATGATGATCTTTATTTCCAGTGGATGTTCGGGAGTGTTGACATTGTGCTTGAGTGCATTTTCCACCAGTATCTGTATGCTGGCGGGGATGATATGCCGGTGTGTCAGGGATTTGCTCTTTTCCATGTGGATGTGCAAGGTGTCTCCAAATCTGATTTGTTCCAGGAAGATGTAGTTTCTGGTGAAGTCTAATTCGTCTTGCAGAAGAACCTTGTCCATATTGTGTGTCATGAGCAGATAGCGGTATACCGACGACAGTTTCTTTGCAAACTTGTTTGTCTTGTCGGCATCTTTGTAGACCAGTGCCGACAACACGTTGAGGCTGTTGAACAAGAAGTGTGGATTGAGCTGGCTCTTCAACGCTTCAAATTGATATACTGCTTTTTCCTTTTCCGTTTCCATCAGGAGCATTTTGCTTTCAAACAGCTGGCGGTTGTAGAGGCTCAGTTCTATGAAGAGCACGGCAAGACTGTTCCAAAGCAGGGTGGGCGTCATTTGTGCTGCTGACTCCCATACATTGATTCCTACGAGGCCGAGCAACAAGTCGACAGCCATGGAAAAGGCGACTACCAGGCAGTCTGCTGCAATGAGTCGGCAGCAAACCATGAACAAGGAATAGGCATGTGCTCCACGCTGCATGAAGCGAATGGCCAGATAGTCGATGTATCCAACCACAAGGCATAGTGGGATATTCACCAGCAGATTGTATATCACTATTCTTGCCTGCAGTCTTCCGCTGATTACAGAAAAAGCCACGATACATATCAGCAGGGATAAGAATAAGAACAAGAGCATGCCCAATCCCAGTTCGTGGCGTGTTATGGAATACCTGTGTTTCATTCAATATATTGTTAGTTGTCTTGACCGGCCAAGTATCAAGTCGGCATTTGTTGTCTGCGGTTTACAGTCCTTGTCCGTCCATCCACTTCAGCACTTCCGCTACGCGGCTGCGGCTGACGATGACTTCCTGCGGGCAGTCTACAGTGAACCTCATGAGCAGTCGGCTTCCAAAATAGCGTGATGCCTTCTTCACCGCCTTGATGTGAGCTATGCAGCTGCGTGATACACGGTGGAAATCCCGTTCGTCGAGCATCGGTTCCAGTTGGTCTAGAGAATAGTTTATGATGTATCTCTTGCCCGTGAACAGATGCAGGAAGACGTATTTGTCCTCACTGTAGAAGAATGCTATGTCGGAAGATTCTATTGTGGAGAAGGAGTCACCCACGGATACGAGAAACCGGTTTTTCTTGACATGCTTGAGATATGAAGCAGCCAGCTGAGGACAGTATTCAGTAGGCAAGTTGGCTTGTTGGCCTTCTGCCTCGGGAGAGTCCCCCGTCAGATGGCAGGTCTCCAGTTTCTGCAAGGCACGTTCCAGTTCCTCCTCTTCCACAGGCTTCAGCAGATAGTCGATGCTGTTGACCCGAAATGCCTGCAATGCATACTCATCATAGGCTGTGGTGAAGATGATTGGTGTCTGCAGGTTTATGTGCTCCAACACATCGAAGCACAGTCCGTCCGAGAGGCGGATGTCGACAATCATCAGGTCGGGCGCTACGGTCTTGAGCTTCACCAAAGCCTCCTCCACGCTCGCTGCCCACCCCTGCAACACATAGCCTGGGCGCAGGATTCCCATCATACGCCGTATTTCCTCGTATGCGTATGGTTCGTCCTCCAGTATGAAATATTTATAGTCTTTATCCATGTCTTCTTTTATTTGAAAGGGTGCAGGCTGAACCCCGCTGCAATATAGAAGCCCTTGTCGAATCTCCATTTCTCCTTGTTCGTGAAAGTGTTCTTGAATCCCTTGATGCTTCGGTCAGAGAGTTTCACGCTGTTGAAACTTTCTATGCCGGCATTGATGTAGATGCCCGCCCGCTTGTTCAGTTTCCATTCCGGCCTGATGTATGACCTCATTCTCGTCATTCCGTAAATCTTCGTCTTGCCTTCCCTCTTTACCACCGCCGACAGTCCCGACATGTCAAAAGGCACCAGTGACAGGCTGAAATGGTCTGAGAATTGGCGCTTCACGGATGCTTTCATTGCATTGGTTGCTTCCACGTTGATTTCATACCTGCCTGTAGTCGTCCACTTCAGATATCCCATGGGCATGATGACCGGCACGCCATACGAGTTAGTCAGTCCTGCTCCCACGCCAATATCCAGGTTGTCACGCCATTTGTAGGCAAAGATGACACCACCATTGGCAAGTATGCTTCTGAGTGCGATCTCGTTGGGGGCGGAATAGACGCCGGCGCCTATTGATGCCAGCATATACCAGCGTTCGGACAGCGGACGGCGGTGTGACACATTGACGCTGAAATTCAACACCTCATCGGGATTAACTTCACAGGCTCCGTCATGATTGTTCATCTTGACATATTGTCCGCTCACGGTTCCTGCCCAAACGATAGGCTGCCCCTTGTCGTTTGCCTTTGCGGAGAACGGCATGGTGTATCTTCCTGAAACCTGCCATTCATTAGCTGTGCCCAACTTGTTTTTGTCGCCATCCTGAAAATCCCTGTTGGGGATGAATCCACCTTCGATGTAGCCTTGTGCGGACACATTTGCTGAAGAAAGGACAAATAGGACCCATAATACCATTCTCATTTTCCTTGTCTGTTTCATACATTCACTTTCCTTTACCTCTTTTTAAGTGCAAAATTAAATGCTTTATTTCAGCCCACCAACGGAATTCTGACGAACAGACATATATGACGGACAAGTGGCAGAATTGGCTTGAAGACGCGATTTATCCTTGCACCAACAAGTTCTTGTCCGACAAGAAATCCAAGAGTCCGACAGTCAACACACCGAGTTCGTCCTCCTTGCGATGAATGTCATCACCAACAATGACAATCTTACGAAAGTGGTCATTGATTGACAATAATGGACGACGTTCTTGCTGTTCCTTCTCTGGCGTAGGCATGTGAAAAGCCGACTGGATATACACTCTGTATGGAGGGCGGTTCACCACAAAGTCTACCTCCAACTGTTTTCTGACAAACTTACCGTTCTCATCCTTGCCACCAAGTTCAACCAATCCTACGTCCACATTATATCCTCGACTGCGAAGCTCATTATAGATAATGTTTTCCATAATGTGCGTTTCTTCCTGCTGTCGATAGTTGAGAATGGCTGCACGAATGCCGATGTCTGCGAAGTAGTATTTCGTCTCGGTACCAATATATTTTCTTCCTTTCACATCATAGCGCAAAGCTTCTTCTATCAAGAAAGAGTCTTTCAGATAGTCAATGTATTGTTTTATAGTGTCTCTTTTTATGGTTACCCCTTGTGAAGATTGAAAGGTATTGGCTATTCTCGTTGGATTGGTTGAAGAACCAATGCCCGAGGCTATTACACGCACCAATTCCTTCAATCCTTCTGGATTGCGTAGATGGTTGCGCTCAATTACGTCACGCAGATAGGTAGTTTCATACAGACTACGCAAATAGTCTGTTTTCTTTTCTTCCGTTTCAAGCAAAGCCACTTGTGGCAGTCCTCCAAAAGTATAGTAATCCAACCAAGCTTTGCGTATATCTCCACCAATACCACTAAAGTATTCGTCAAAGGTGAGAGGCCAGATGCGTATCTCGTCACCTCTGCCTCGGAACTCAGTCACAACATCACTTGACAGAAAGCGAGAGTTTGAGCCTGACACATACACATCTACATTCCTCATGTGTGTCAAGCTAAGAATAACCTCCACAAATTCTTCTACCAACTGCACCTCGTCCAAGACTATATAATAAGGATTGCCGTCATCCACAACCTTTGAATCTATATAGTCGAGCAAGGCATCTGGTTTTCTCAACCGTCTGTTTCGGAAATCATCAAGTTGTATTTCGATGATGTGACTATCAGTCACCCCATGTTCCAACAGCCAGTTATGCCAGATGTCAAACAGCAGGAAAGACTTTCCACATCGTCTGACACCTGTTATAATCTTCACAAGACCGTTTCCACGTCCAGCGATAAGTTCATCCAAGTATTTTTTACGTTCAAATATCATATTAAAGTATTATTTTTGATATTAGTATCACATTTTACACCGCAAAGATAGCTTTTTTATTTCGAAATACAGCATAACCAATGGAAAAACTGCGTTTAAGAAGTATAAAATGTGATAAAACAGTATGATAGGCTACATTTCTATTGATTCTTATAGAATAAAAAGGGATGATTGGCAATCACATTCTTTAAGGGAGTCGTTTCAACCGTACCCCTTCATAAATTTCGTCCTATAACTTCCATTCACCACATTATGGGGTCGGTTAAAAGCGCCCCTCACAACCCTTATTTCGTGATTCTTGATGTGATTGAAACTTAAATACGTTAAATCTTCACCTTTTCGTATCTAAACAGAATTCATATTGTCACTTTTCTACCGTTTAGAGCGTATAACACTGATAATCAACTAATAACAAATACTCTCATTGTAGCTATCTGTCCAATATAGTTATTCCCAATAGTGTGATTAGTATTGGGGATCGTGCATTTTGGGATTGTAGTTTTCTTTCCAACATAGTCATTTCTGATAGTGTGACTAATATTGGAAATGGCGCATTTCATGGTTGTAGCTTGCCATACAATTTAAAGCAAGAGTTAATCTCTCGATTTGGAGAGGAAATATTTGATTTATGCTTCTTATAGAATCTAAGCGAAAGAAGAGGGAGAATATCTTGAAGAAATATCCCGATGCAATCATTGCAGATGTGACAAGCCATGCGGAAGATGATTTGATAAAGTTGAGTCCTTTTTATCCGCATGGTGGAATACCTGTGCCTTTTAGTGAAGGTGTAACAGCTACATGTGTTGAGGCTGTGTGGCAAGGGCTAAAGGTATTTGAATCGGCTGATGTAGATTTGAAGATGTTCAAGAATGATTCAATGAAGAATATAAAACGGACGGTTCGAAAGTTTGGCAAGCCACTTGGACATCGCAAAGGAATAAACGGAACAGAACTGCTCGGATATATTGAGGCTCGAAAGCAGATTTATATCCCTACTTACAAGTGGGTTCTTGAACATAAGGTTCAAAGTATTATTGCGAGATTACGAGAGGCGAGCAAAACTAAGACCATCGTACTTTTGGATTATAATATAAATTGTGATGTGGACGACCCGAAGAAGCCCTTATCTCATGCTTTCTTGATAAAAGCGTATGTAGAAGGTCTCTATCCATACGGTGATAAAAAGTGGAAACCACAGATAATAGAACCAAAGCAACTATCGTTATTCTAACATACATATATTATTGGAGGACAAAAACAATGAACAGAAGAAGTAATTGGGAGGATTTTAAGAATATCCTCGAACAAAATCATATCACCAAGCTCTATCACTTCACAGACCGTGATAACTTGGAGAATATTATCAAGAATGGAGGACTCTATTCTTGGAAGGATTGTGAGGAACGTGGTATCAATATTCCTAAACCAGGAGGTGGAGGACCAGGTTCTTCATCCTGGTCGTTGGATAAGCGTGATAATCTGGAACATTATGTTCGTGTCAGCTTTACCATGAACCATCCAATGATGTATGTGGCAATGAATGAGGATAGAATTTCTAACCCTGTCATTCTGGAGATAGATCCAGAGGTGATTTATGATGAGGATACTAAGTATGCAGACATGAATGCTGTGCGAAATGGTGCTCATGTGGGTGGAAGTCTGGAGGATTTCAAGACGATTCACTTCCAAACAGTCAAGGCTCGCAATCACTTCGATTTCGATGTGGATGAGCAACCGTTCTATCAAGCAGAGATTTTGGTAAAGAATAGTATTCCTCTGAAGTATATCAAGAACATCGGCAACTTTGGTATTCCAATTCCAAGCCAACCACAGATGTTGCAAACAAAGAATGCATATACGGCTCGGGTTGATCGTGAGCATCCTACTGCATTCATCTTCTTGGTTGACCAAAGTGTTTCTATGCGTAGAATTACGACATTTAATGGCGAGGATATGACTTTATCTGAGGCCGTAGCTCGTATTGTAAATGCCCAAATCAACGAGTTGGTGGAGCGATGTGTGAAGAACAGTGAAACACGCCATTACTTTGATATTGCTATGATAGGTTATGGTACGGAAGCTTATAGTGCTTGGAATGGAAACTTGGAAGGACGAGATTTTGTTACTCCTGAGGAAATCCGAGATAATCCATACCAAAAGAAGATGGTGAAAGAAGAGGTGCGTACCCGTAAGGGTATAACCATCAAAGAAGTAGAGAAGAAACAATGGATGGTAGCTCGCCATGATGGTAGTTGGACACACATGGATAAAGCTTTCAAACGTGCAGAAGGTTTGCTTGAAAATTGGATGAAAGAGCATCATAACAAGGATTGTTATCCTCCTACAATTATCAATATCACAGATGGTGAGTATAATGGAACTTCGCATGATGAAATGCAACAGCTTGCCAATCAATTGAAATCAATGTTTACCAATGATGGTAATGTTTTGTTCTTCAATATCCATGTGGTGCCTGGACATGCCGAATCAGTGGCGTTCCCTGCAACAGCAGACGAACTGAATGGTAATGGATATGGCGAAAAACTTTATAATATGTCGAGCCTCTTGCCATTGAACTATAATGAACAGATTCGTGCTATCTTTGGTGATAAGCAAACGGACATCCGTTATCATGCCATGGGTGTGAACACTGGTATGGAACGATTGGTTAAAATGATGAAGATAGGTACGCTTTCGAGTATGCTTGTCAATCAGAACCTATAATATAATAAGGTGTATGAATAGAGGCGTAAGCATAGCAAAATGGAATGACCATGTAGCAAACGAGGATTCTTTCTACTCTTCTGATACTTGCATAGCGGTATCAGATGGGGCTGGTGGTTGCGGCTTATTTGCTGATGAATGGTCGCATTATCTCATCGAGCAGTTACCAAAGAATAAACCTATCACGTCTTTTACAGAACTTGACGAATGGGTGGATGGCATCTGGGAATCATTTTATAATGAGCATGAGGAAAAGGCAAAACGAGGGGATGGCATTCTTCTGAATAAGTTCTATAATGAAGGTTCGTGCGCTACTATTGCTGCTGTATGGAAAATAGATAGTAGTTCTTGTAAATGGATGGCGTATGGTGATAGTGTAGTGTTCCATTATAATGTCCAAACAGGTATCTTGGAGCATAGTTTTACGAAACTTGCAGATTTTAGTAATCCTCCAAGACTTATCTGTTGCAAAGACCCTTTGGAAGAGGAAGGCTTTCGTTGTGGGGATTTTTCTCTATATGATAGTTCGTTGGTGTTTGTTGCCAGTGATGCCTTGTCACATTATATTATTATGATGTATGAACTCTCAAAGTGTCAAGATTATTGCGAAGAACTTGCGGAGGAATATTTAAAGCAATCAGGCAATTCTCAATTGCTAAAGACGGCAGAAACGTTACGATTTAATTTCAAGAATGACGTTATCTACAAATTGCTTCAAGTATCTGACTGCCAATTTGCCTTTGAGGAATATCTCAAAGGATTATATCACCAAGGAGTGATTGATATGGATGACTTTACGATTTGCTGGATTTATAAACAATTATAAGAATGAACAATGAAACAATAGAAAGCCGAAATACGTTAGGTATATACACGTCAACAAATCTCAGTAATGAAATGATGGAGGTAGCAGATTCTTGTAGCGCTGCGAACTCTACACTCCAAGTTGGTACAATACCTACTATTAGCTAAATTTGGAAAAATACAAGTCAAAGTTCCAAACTGAACTTCATCCAATTTACACAAAGAAACACATTCTTGTCCAGACTTCCTGGTATCAGTAAGCTTGGCTCTTATGTTGTTGGCTTTATATATTCTTTTCTCTTGCTTGATTTTGGCTTTTTACGATGATAAGTTCCAGACTCACACAGAGAGGAAGGGGGCTCTACCTCACGGCATTATTGATAGATGAGGGTGAAGAGACGTTCGTCGGCGAAATATTCCTGGGCGACTTCCTGTATCTGCTGCGAGGTGATTTCGTCTATCTGCTCGTAGAGATGCTGGATGTTCTTGAGCCAGCCATAATGTAGGTAGCTCTTGCCGAAGTCGAGGGCGAAGTTCTCACGGTTGTCGCAAGCCACTCCTATCTGTCCCTTAATCTGCTTTTTGGCAGCTCTTAGCTGCGAAGGGCTGAGAGGACGGTCGATGAAATGCTGCAACTCGCGGTGTACGAGGCGTTGGCAACGTTCGATGTCGTGGACGTCGCAGCCGTAATAGATGCTCCAGTAGCCCAGGTCGCTATAGGTGGTCAGGTTGCTCTCTACGGTATAGACGAGGCCGTGATGCTCGCGAAGGGCGAGGTTGAGTTTGGCATTCATGCCAGGACCTCCAAGGATGTTGTTGAGAAGATAGAGAGGCATACGGCGTGCGTCATGGACATTGCAAGCCTGAGTGCCCGTCATGACGTGTGCCTGATGGGTGTGTTTGGGGATGATGATAGTATGTGGCTCCTGCAGAAAGTCGTGATGAGGCAGTTCTGCTGACTGGGGGCGCTGGATAGCAGAGGCTGCGGACAGTCCCACTTGGGCCTTTTCCAAGAGGCGTACAAGGCGGGAAAAGGAAATGTCACCATAGGCGAAGAAGATAGCATTGTCTGGACGATAATGACGATGGGCGAAGCGCTGAGCATCAGCTTGAGTGAAACTTCGTACGCCCTCTGCTGTTCCGAGGATGCTATGACCTAAAGGATGACCCTTGAAGAGGTGGTTCTCGAATTCGTCGTAGATGAGTTCGGAGGGTGTGTCGTTGTAGCTCTCTATCTCGTCGCAAATGACTTCTACCTCCTTGTCAAGCTCTGCCTGGGGATAGGTGGAGTGGAAGACGATGTCGGTAAGGAGGTCAACGGCCCGTGCTGTATGGTCGTGAAGGATGGCGGCATAGTAGACGGTAGACTCCTTGGTGGTGTAAGCCTGCAGGTCGCCTCCTACGCTTTCGAGGCTGTTGAGAATGTGCCATGCCCGGCGACGGCTGGTACCTTTGAAGGTGGTGTGCTCGCAGAAATGGGCAAGGCCTTCCTCGCCTGGCAGCTCGTCACGTGAGCCCGCCTGGATCTGATAGCCACAGTAGACGACGGGGCTCGTAGAGGGCAGATGAATGATGCGAAGCCCGTTGGAGAGAGTATGTGTATTGTAATTCATGGCTGCAAAGGTAGTGAAAAATTGTTTAATAATAGCGAATTCGTTTTGCTTTCTTTGGGTTATTCTTTATCTTTGTGCTCAAAAATCAAAATTAACAGTTATGGTAACAGAAATTAAGAACGGGATTTATTACGTGGGTGTAAACGATAGAAACAAGCATCTTTTTGAGGGGCTGTGGCCTCTGCCCAATGGTGTGAGCTATAACTCGTATGTGATTGTAGACGAGAAAGTGACGCTTGTCGACACTGTGGAGGTGGATTTCTTCACTCAGTTTCTGGAGAATATCAAGGAAGTGATTGGTGAGAGGGAGATTGACTATCTGGTCATCAATCACATGGAACCAGACCACAGCGGTTCGATAGCTCTCATCAAGAAGTATTATCCCAACATCAAGATAGTAGGCAACAAGAAAACCTTAGGTATGCTGGAGGGATTCTATGGCGTGACCGATGATGTGGTGGAAGTAAAGAATGGTGAGACGTTGAGCACAGGCAGCCATGAGTTGAGTTTCGTGCTTATTCCGATGGTGCACTGGCCAGAGACAATGGTGACATTGGATGCTGCCAACAAGGTGCTCTTTTCGGGCGATGCTTTCGGCTGCTTCGGAGCGCTGAATGGCGGTGTGATAGACGAGGAGATCAACTGTGAGGGATTCTGGTTGGAGATGGTGCGCTACTACTCTAACATTGTGGGCAAGTATGGTGTGCCTGTACAGAATGCGCTGAAGAAGTTGGCAGGTGTGGAATTAGACTTTATCTGTTCGACCCATGGCCCTGTCTGGCACGAGCATATTGCGAAGGTGATGGATATGTACGACAAGATGTCGAAATACGAGACAGAGCCAGGACTGGTGATCTGCTATGGTACGATGTACGGCAACACAGAGCGTATGGCAGAGATTATCGCGCGTGCTGCGAGCCAGGCTGGTGTGAAGAACATCGTAATGTACAACATCTCTAAGACCCACCATAGCTACATCCTGCGTGATGTGTTCCGCTACAGAGGTCTGATAGTAGGTGCTCCTACTTATAATGCAGGCTTGTATCATGAGATGGAGGTTCTTCTCTCTGAGTTGGCCAACAAGGACATCAAAAACCATCTGCTCGGCTGGTATGGTTCGTATTGCTGGGCCAGCAAGGCTGTGGCGAAGATACAGGAGTGGAACGACACACGCTTGCATTTCGAGGCTGTAGGCGAGCCTGTAGATATGAAACAGGCCATTACTCCCGAGGTGAAGGCGCAATGCGAGGCATTGGGCAAGGCCATGGGTGAGCGATTGCTGAAAGATGAGTAAGTCATCCTGTCGCCTTTTTAGATATCGAGTATAGAATAATCAGGAATGGTTGTTTTGTAAAATAGTAAATCCGTAATCTTGAGTACAACAGATTACGGATTTTTTTTATGCAGAACTTTCATCGATGGAATTTTGGAGGAAATAATAATTCCTCTAACTTCCACATTTGTGTAAGTTCTATCATATAAGATGTAGAATAGACTCGTTTCCCTCGTTGAAGAGGAGGTCGAGAATACTCATGTTGGGCAGGAAACCCAGCTTGTGTTCATAGACCTGATAGTAGCGGTGCGGAACGAAGTCGGCATCAGGAAGGGGGTGTTTGGGTCGTATTGACTCACGATAGTCGCAGAAGTCCTTCAGTTCGTCGCCCTGCAGATAATGGTCAGTGAGCGAGAGATAGGGACGGATGTCGAGCAACTCGATCATCTTGTGGGTTATCTCCATGTTGAAATCAAAGAGAAACTCGTATTTCTTCTCGAAGAAAGGACGCAAGTCGTCCTGGTAGTAAGGAAAGAATGGACTCTCGCCATAGGCTGAGGCAAGGGCGTTCCAGTGTACATGGCGCCAGTTGGCATGATCAGATATGCGAATGTCTTTGATTGACAGGGAAGTGCCATGTGTAGTAGGTATGGTGAGAGCTTGTGGACCATTGGCTGTGGCAATGATCATGCGGTTGCGGTAGGTCTGCTTGACGAAGTTCTCGTGCTGCTCTATGAGGCACGCCTCGCTGCGCTGTAGTTTCTGATACCACTGCACAGGACCGAAATAGGTGGAAGAAAGAATGGAAAGCATGTTGTTTTCACTTAAATATCAAGTGGGCTTTACCTATCATCTGGTGCTTATGAACGATTTGCGGGCCTCGCTGCGTGCGTACAAGGTAGAAGCGGCAGTCGGGACAGCCACAACGGCGACAGCAAATGGCAGGAATGACGTAGCGTACCGTGTCGAGGGTAATGGTGTCGCCAGGCAGTCGTTCTATGCGGCCAATGAAGTGGGCTTCGGTGACAGAGGCACCACGACGTGCTATCGTATCGGTGAAGACTACGAGGTCGCCACGCTTGAAGCTGTCGCAATATACCCTGTTCACTATCACTCGGGAACCAGACTTAAGGTAGGGCGGAAGCCCGCCTTGTGGAACCGAGAAGATAGTGAGGACGTAGGTGTGGACTGCCCATACAAGGAGCAGTGCCAGCACTAACGTGATGAGGTATTTGACGGCTACTTTCACTAAATGGATAGGAGTTACTTGATGTTGTCGACAAATTTGAAGAGGCGACTCCAGCGTATGCCCGAGAAGCCAGGATGGTCTGGGCTGTGGCTCCACCATATAAAGATAGGTTTACCCACAATATGGTCTTCTGGCACGAAACCCCAGTAGCGGGAGTCGGCTGAGTTGTGACGGTTGTCGCCCATCATCCAGTAGTAGTCGAGACGGAATGTGTAGCTCTTGGCTACCTTGCCGTTGATAAGGATGCGGCCTGCATTGTCCACTTTCAGGTCGTTGCCCTCGTAAACCTTGATGCATCGTTCGTAGATGGGCAGGTTGTCGAGGGTCAGGGCGATGGTTTTACCCTTCTGTGGAATCCAGATGGGACCATAGTTGTCGCGTGTCCAACCTGTATTGGCATTGATAGGGTATAAGTCGCCGTAAGTGGCATCGGTATTGATGCTGATGCTTGCCACGAGGTTCTTGTTGGCCTTGAGAGCCAGGTAAGCCTTGCGGGTAAGCGGAATGACGCCACTCTGGTTGTAGGTGAGCAGGTCTTCGTTGGTGATGCCCAACTCGTCGGCCAGGTCGACGGGGAACTCGCCACGAAGTTTCATCTTATAAGTGTACTGCACGTTGTCGGGCTCCTTGTTGGGACGTCCGTTGAGATAAACGATACGGTTCTTGATCTGGAGGGTCTGTCCGGGCAGTCCGACGCAACGCTTCACGTAGTTCTCGCGACGGTCTGTAGGACGGCTGATGATGTCGCCATACTCGCCAGGCATACTCTCGATGTAGTGGCGTCCTGTGGCGTACACCTGCTCGAAGTAGCGATAACGCTGCAGAGGAGTGAGGTGAGCCACGTCCTTAGCCAGGCCGTTCTGCTCCAGAATCTGTTCTCCGAAAGGATAGACAAGATCGTGATAGTAGTCGCATGCCTGATAGCGCTCCTCGTTGACGAGGGTGTCGCCGGCAGGAAAGTTGAATACCACGATGTCGTTGAGCTTTACATTTCCCAAGCCCTTGACACGGCGATAGTCCCAGTGAGGCCACTCTACGTAGCTTTTCACGTTGACCAGCGGCATGGTGTGCTGGGTAAGGGGCATGGTGAGTGGGGTCTGTGGAATACGTGGACCATAGCTTACCTTGCTTACGAAGAGGTAGTCGCCCGTGAGAAGGCTCTTCTCCAACGACGAAGAAGGGATGACGTAGTTCTGGAAGAAGAAGAGATTGATGAAGTAGACGGCTACAAGGGCAAAGACGAGCGCGTCAACCCAGCTCATGATAAAGCGTACGGGGCCCTCGGAATCTTTCCACCACTGCCAGCGTATCTTTTTGGTGATATAGACATCATAGATAAAGGGCACGACAATAAGGCCGAGCCAACTCTGTACCCAGAGCAGGAAGGCAAGATAGAGGACCAGCACGATAGCGAACTTGGTCCACTGCACCTTCATATTGAGTTTTTGTTTCTGTTTGTCGATCATTAACTTGATAGAATTGTTTGATGGGGAATTAGAACTTAAAGAGGTCGGAAGTAGTGAGCAGGCCACTGTGGGTGGCAGTGAACTCAGCTGCCAGGACTGCACCGAGAGCGAAGCCCTTGCGTGAGTGGGCGCTGTGCTCAATGGTGATCATGTCTGCCTCAGAGTCATACATCACGGCATGGATGCCTGGCACCTCGCCGTCGCGAACGCAGTTGATGACCAAGTCGTCAGAGGTAATGTTCTGGTCGCCCTCGTCCTGATGACCGTCGTTGGTCCAGTAGGTGACACCACGCTTCCAGTCTTTCTTGCGGTCCAGATTGTCAATAATCTCTTCGGCAAGGGTGATGGCTGTTCCGCTTGGGGCATCGAGCTTATGTACATGGTGGGTTTCCTGCATGCAGACATTGTACTGTGGAAACTGATTCATGATTTTGGCCAAGTAGCGGTTGACAGCCTGGAAGATGGCAACACCAATGCTGAAGTTGGAAGCCCAAAATAGAGTCTGCTTGCCCTCGGCACACAATGCCTCGACATCAGCCTTGTGGTCTTTCATCCATCCTGTGGAGCCGCTCACCACCTTGACATTGTGGGCGAAGGCCTTGAGATAGTTGCCATAGGCAGCTGTAGGGTTGGTAAACTCGATGGCGACATCTGCCGAGCAGAACTCGGGGCTGTCGATATCTTCAGGGTTATTCACGTCAATCTTACATACGATTTCGTGGCCACGCTGCAGGGCAATCTCTTCGATCATGTGACCCATCTTGCCGTAGCCAATCAAAGCTATTTTCATCGTTTATTTCTTGTTTTGTTTCTATCTGTTTTATGCTTTCACGCACGTTCGTGCGCGAACCTTTCGGCAAAAATAATCAAAAATATTGAAAATACGTCCTTAATAGTGACAATTAATAGAAAAATTTGGTTATTTTTGCAGTGATTTAGAGATAAAGCCCTCAAAAAGAGGATTTTTAGGACCAAAATAAGCAACATAAAGATTATGAAATACGTATTTGAGACCAAGATGGAAGTGCGCGACTATGAGTGCGACATAGAGGGAATCGTCAACAATGCCAACTACCTGCACTATATGGAGCACACCCGGCACCTCTTTCTGCAGAAATGTGGACTGAGCTTTGCCGAGATGCACCGCAAGGGAGTGGATGCTGTCGTGGCGAGGATGAATCTGCAATACAAGACACCGCTGCAGTGTGACGATGAGTTCTACTCGAGACTGTGGTTGGAGAAGCAGGGAGTGAGATATGTGTTCCATCAGGACATCTATCGTGCCTCCGACGAACGTCTGTGTCTGAAAGCTACCGTTGAGTTGGTGTGTCTCATACAGGGCAAGTTGGGCAACAGCGAAGACTACGACAGGGCTTTCGAGAAATACTTTGCCTGAGAAACATACCACTGCCCCCTGGCTCCTTAACAATAAAAACTTAAAACCGATAACGATATGGAACAGCTACTGCACTATGTTTGGAAACATAAGCTCTTTCCGCTCACCGCTCTCTGCACGACATCGGGAAAGCCGGTAGAGGTGATTGACCCGGGACTGCACAATCGCAATGCAGGCCCCGACTTCTTCAATGCCAAGGTGAAGATAGACGGAACCCTATGGGTGGGAAACGTGGAAATACACGACAAGGCGAGCGACTGGTATGTGCATAGACACGACAAAGACGAGCGGTACGACAATGTGGTTCTGCATGTGTGCGGATGTGTGGACACAGAGGCGAAAAACAGTAAGGGAGAGGCTTTGACGCAGATGGCATTGGATATTCCCGACAAGGTGATGAAGAACTACAGGGAACTGTTGTCGGTAGACCAGTATCCACCTTGCTATCAGATCATCCCCTCGCTGACGAGTCTTACCGTGCATGCATGGATGAATGCCCTGCAGACCGAACGCTTAGAGCAGAAAACCAATGCCATAGAGGATCGGGTAAGAAGATGCAATGGTGACTGGGAGAATGCTTATTTCGTGACCCTGGCACGCAACTTCGGCTTTGGTGTCAATGGCGAAGCCTTTGAGGAATGGGCTTTCCATATACCTTTGCAGGCCGTGGGACATCACCGTGACGACATTCTCCAGATAGAGGCCATCTTCATGGGGCAGGCAGGACTGCTGGAACTGAACACCATACCGGAAAGATACCAGAAAGATGCTCTGAACGACGGATACTTTGCCAAACTGAGGAATGAATATAAATACTTGGCTCATAAGTTCAACCTGACCCCGATGGACTACAGGCAGTGGAGGTTTCTGCGACTCAGACCGCAAAACTTCCCGCATATCCGAATCTCGCAACTGGCACATCTGTACTATCAGCGCAAGGCAGGACTGAGCCAACTCGTAGAGGCCGCTTCGGTAGAGGATGCCAAGAAAGTGCTTGCCACGGCTGTGACGCCTTATTGGGAAACGCATTACACCTTTGGAAGCACCAGTGTGAGAAACGATAAAAACCTGTCTCCATTCTCGCTCAACCTGTTGTGTATCAACACCGTGGTCCCCATTCTCTTTGCCTATGGCAGACATAGGGGCGAGGAGAAATATTGCGACAGAGCTTTCGACTTTCTGGAACAGTTACGACCCGAGAACAACTACATCATCCGACTCTGGCAACAGTGTGGACTCGTGGTGGATAATGCCGGCGACTCGCAGGCGCTCATCCAGCTCAAGAAGGAATACTGCGACAAGAAGGAATGTCTGCGCTGTCGTTTCGGATACGAATATCTGAAACTCTAAGCATCCTGCTTTGTCGCATCTCTCTCAACTCAACATTCATTTTCCAACAAACCAACGCTCAATACTCAATCTCCGTGGACCAGCAAGAAATACTCAATACTATCACCCTGACACGACTGAACTACTTCAGCCTGGCAGGAATACTCGAACTCTATAGAAGAACGGGTTCGGCGACAACCATATTCGAGAACAAAGACCATATCAGAGACATTCTGCCTGATGCCACGCCTAAACTCGTGGAAACGCTGAAAAACTGTGACGAGGCAAGGCGCAGGGCTGAGGTGGAACTGGAATATGACCTGAAATATGGCATTACTCCGCTCTGTATGAGCGACGAACGATACCCGCAAAGACTGCGCGACTGCGATGATGCACCGCTGATGCTCTTTTATAAAGGATCGGCAGACCTGAACCAGAAACGGGTCATCAATATCGTGGGAACACGCCATTGTACGATTTATGGCGAAGATGTCATCAGGCGATTTGTTTCAGACTTGAGGCAGCTATGCCCGCAAGTCCTTGTTGTGAGTGGCTTGGCTTATGGCGTCGACATTCATGCCCATCAGCAAGCTCTGAACAATGGATATGAGACAGTGGGTGTGTTGGCTCATGGTCTGGACAACCTTTATCCTTCGAGCCATCGTGCTACGGCTGTGAAAATGTTGAGTCAGGGCGGACTGCTCACGGAGTTTCTTACCCAGACCAATGCTGATAAAATCAACTTCGTAAGGCGTAACCGTATTGTGGCGGGCATGTCGGATGCCTGTATCCTCGTGGAGAGTGCCGCCAAGGGTGGAGGACTGATCACCACCGAAATTTCTCAGGCTTACAACCGCGATGTCTTTGCCTTTCCTGGACGCGTAGGTGATGTGTACAGCGAGGGATGCAACAACCTGATACGCAGCAATGGCGCTACACTCATCACATCGGCAGAAGACTTTGTGAAAGACATGAGGTGGCAGGACGATGCCAAACTGATGAAAGCCAAGCGGCAAGGCATAGAGCGGACGCTCTTTCCTGACCTCTCGGCAGAGGAGCAAGCCATTGTCAATGTGTTGGAAAAGAACAACGACCTGCAGATAAACCTCATCAGCATTCAGTCGGGGATAGAGATAGGGAGGCTCACAGCCCATCTCTTCTCTTTAGAGATGAAAGGCATCGTAAAGACCTTGGCAGGAGGAATGTATCATCTGCTGAAATAGTGATTTTTCGAAAAAAAGTAGTACCTTTGCAGCCGCAAGCAGAGAATGCTCTCTTTAAAGGGTTTTTGAAAGAGGTATTTGAAAAAAGTGCTGATCCTTCTGCTGCTGGTAATACTTGAATTCAGGAAATATGAAAATAGGAAATATAGAATTTGGAAACAAACCGCTCTTCCTCGCTCCGATGGAAGACGTGACCGATATAGGCTTCCGTATGCTCTGCAAGCGATACGGAGCGGCTATGGTGTATACGGAGTTTGTATCGGCTGAGGCTCTGGTGCGCTCTATCAAGTCGACTGTCAACAAGCTGACCATCAGCGACGAGGAACGTCCTGTCGGTATTCAGATTTATGGCAGAACGACAGAAGACATGGTGGAGGCTGCCAAGATTGTGGAACAGGCGAAGCCCGATGTGATAGACATCAACTTTGGATGTCCTGTGAAAAAGGTGGCTGGAAAGGGAGCTGGAGCTGGTATGCTGAGAAACATACCGCTGTTGCTCGATATTACGCGTAACGTGGTGAAGGCTGTCAATGTGCCCGTGACGGTGAAGACCCGACTGGGATGGGACAGTGACAACCTTGTGATTACCGAATTGGCTGAACAGCTGCAGGACTGCGGTATTCAGGCGCTCACCATACACGGAAGAACAAGAAGTCAGATGTATACGGGAGAGGCCGACTGGCGACTGATAGGTGAGGTGAAGAACAATCCACGCATCCATATTCCGATTATCGGCAATGGCGACATCACGACACCCGAAGAAGCTCAACTTGCCTTCGAGCGTTATGGTGTGGATGCTGTCATGGTGGGCAGAGCTACTTTCGGAAGGCCTTGGATCTTCAAGGAGATGCGCGACTACTTAGATAACACAGGGGCTGCTCCCCTCACCGTCGATGAGAAGATTGACATCCTGGAAGAACAGCTGCGCATCAATATCGACCGTATAGATGAGTACAGAGGCATTCTGCATACTCGCCGACACTTGGCTGCATCGCCTATCTTCAAAGGTATTCCCGACTTCAAGCAGACGCGTATCGCCATGCTTAGAGCCAATACCGAGGAAGAATTGAGGAGGATTCTTGCCGAATGTAGAGACAGACTGTCTCAACTCGCTGCTTGCCATCACTAAACATAAAACATGAAGACGCATATTCAAAAGTTGAGTTTCCCTTGCACAAAAGCTGAGTTGCCCTTTACTAAAAGTCAATGAAGCCTGCTGTCTACTACTTTGCCTAACCTGTATTTAGTAAAATAATGATTAGGCGAAGCTAAATATAACCTATATTTAATTAAATATTAGTTAGACGAAGTACTTTGCATCAGTCTTCTTGATGTTTCCTGTCCGTTTTGTTGAAATTAGAAAGCCGTTCAAACGACGTTTGTATGTCGTTTGAACGGCTTGGTTAGTATTGCCTGATGAAAACACCTAATACGGCAGGAATGCCTTTTGGGTTGCTACTTGGCGTTGATTTCCTTCAAGAGGCGATCGGCGTGTCCCCACTTGTCCATCAGGTAGAGCACGTAGCGGATGTCTACACCGATGCAGCGGGCCAGGCGCTTGTCGAAGTTGATGTCAGAGCTGAGGCTGTCCCAGTTGCCGTCGAAGGCAAGACCTATCAGCTCGCCCTTGCCGTTGAACATAGGGCTGCCAGAGTTGCCACCAGTGATATCGTTGTTGGTAAGGAAGCAGAGCTGCATCTTGCCAGTCTCCTTGTCCTGATACTTGCCGAAGTCTTTCTCTGAGAGCAATTCATGCATGATAGGCTCGGCATAATAGTCGATTACCTTGTCGCCCTGCTTCATTTTCTCAACGATGCTCTCGGCTGTGGTATAGTAGCCTGATGGCTTGCCACCGAGGTCAAAACCGCCTACCTGACCGTAGCTCAATCGCATGGTGAAGTTGGCATCGCTGTAGTGAGGCAGGTCTTCCTCCATGCGGAGCTTGGCAGCACAGAGATACTTCTCCTGCTCGGCGATAGAATCGGATACGGCTCCCATCTTCTCTACGAAGTCGGCATAGATGTCGTTCAGGTCCATTCCGTAGCTTACACCTGGGTCTTTCTCGAATCCCTTCTTGTTGAAGTAGAGCTTGGCGCCCTTCTTCATCAGGAGTGACTTCTCCCAGAGATAGTCTACATACTTGGTGTAGTCGCCACCAAACTGAGTGTCGATGGTGGCATAGAACTTAGGCAACCACTTGGTGTCAACGTGCTCCTTATAGTTCTTCAGAAGAGTGGCGAGCACCTCTTTGTCGAGAGCCATGTCCCATTCGTCAGAGTTGTCGTCAAACTCATGATACTGCTTCTTCTTGTTCTTCTCAGGGCCCTTTACCTCCATGTTGCTCTGCAGTTTGAGAGCACGGGTAGAGAACTCTACATTGCTTCTTCTTGTAAACGACTCGGCGAAGTTGGTCCAGGCATATTTCACGTCGGCACTCTGCTTGTAGAGCTGTGCAAGCTTGTCGAAGTCTACCTTGTGGGCCAGGTCGTTGGCTGCCTTGGCTGTGTCCTGCCATGTGCGAAGACGGGCTTCGTACTCGCGCTTCAGGTTGATGATGCCTATAGAGTCGATACATTTGTTCATGCCGAGGGCGTTCTTCCAGTAGTTGGAAGAGCTGGCATACTTGCTGTCGTACTTGATTCGTACAGCCTCGTCGGCACGCATGTGCTTCTGCATCACTTCCTGCTTTACGCCACGAACCTGTGCACGTGGAGCATTCTCGGCATCGCGCATGGTCTGGATGCCATAGCTGGAGAGGTAGCGCTCTGTTGTGCCAGGATAGCCCATGGTCATGGCGTAGTCGCCATCCTTATAGCCTTGTAGCGAAACCTGTGCCCAACGCTTGGGTTTGTAAGGCACGTTGTCCTTGCTGTAGGCTGCAGGACCATTGGTCTTAGGATCGGCATAAATGCGGAATACAGAGAAGTCGCAAGTTTGGCGGGGCCACATCCAGTTGTCTGTATCACCGCCAAACTTACCCATCGACTTAGGCACGGTGAACACTAAGCGAAGGTCGGTGAAGTCGCGGTAGGTAGTGGCGTACCATTTGTTGCCCTCGTAGAAAGGCTTGATGCTGACGTGCAGGGTAGAGTCGTTCTTCTTTACCTCCTGTGTCATCGCATTCTCCAGGCTGTCAGTCAATTCGCTACGCTTCTTGTTGTCCAACTTCTCATAGCCCAGGCTCATGAGTTTGTCGGTAACATCTTTCTGGTCGATCATGAAACTTACGAACATGTCCTCGTTGGGCAGTTCTTCCTCGAAGCTTTTGGCAAAGAAGCCGTTGAGCATGTAGTCGTGCTCCACGGTAGAGTGGCTTCTGATAGCCTCGAAACCGCAATGGTGGTTGGTAAATACCAGACCGTCTGGAGATACGACTACGCCCGAGCAATAGCCAGAGAAGTTAACCACAGCATTCTTCAAGGCGTTCTCGCCGTTGTAGAGCTGGTCGTAAGTCATACTGAAGCCTTCGCGCTGCATCATCTCATATACAGCGTTAGGCAAGTTGTAAATCGTCCACATTCCCTCGTCAGCGTGAGCGGTGTTGATTCCGCAGAACGCCATGATAGAGGCGATAAGGACCGTTGCTTTTTTCTTCATTTTATTCTTTGTGTTGTTGTTATACGATTTGCAAAGTTACGATTTTTCTGCGAGATAACATTAAGTAGAACAGAAAAAGCGAAAAATTCCATCAAAGTTTCCTTTTTAGAGTTATTTCTTTCACTTATACTAGAAATACTCGATAAAAGCACAATGTTTTTCACTTATACATGAAAAAGATTGCAAAAGTAGCGAGTTTTTCTTGTATAAGTGAAAAATTAGTGCTATCTTTGCGACATAAAAAAGAATGATTTATGGAAATTATCAATAGAAAACAATATGTAGATCGAGTATTGGGCTACTTAGGCAAAGGCTTGATTCTTGTCTTGACAGGTCAAAGGCGTGTGGGTAAGAGCTGTATCTTGCAGAGTGTAGCCAAGCAAATCACAGCTAAGGATGATTCTGCCAATGTGATTTATATCAATAAGGAGTATGCTGAGTTCAACAGTCTGAAGACAGATGAAGATCTGAACGAATATGTGGCGGCTCATTTGAAGGATCAGCGGCACAATTATCTTTTCGTAGATGAGGTGCAAGATATCGATGGATTTGAGAATGCTTTGCGTAATTTCCAAGCCAAGGACATGTGTGATATTGTGGTGACAGGCAGCAATGCCAAGATGTTATCAGGCGAGCTTGCTACTTATCTCTCAGGTAGATATGTGGAGATTCATATTCAGAGCCTCAATTATTCGGAATTCCTGCTGTTTCATGGATTGCCTGATACGGATGATACCTTCTTGAAATATCTTACCTGGGGTGGCTTGCCTCAGTTGGCGCATATTGGGCTGGACAATCGCCAAATGCTGACAGACTATTTGGGGGATATCTATAATACGGTTATCATGAAAGATGTCATTAGCCGAGAGAGCATTCGCAACATGCGATTCTTGACCGATCTGGTGCGTTTTGTTGGTGATAATATTGGAAAGAATATTTCTGCCAACAGCATCAAGAAATTCATGCTTTCGCAGAATATCACGATCTCTCCAACATTGACATCCAATTATCTTTCCTATCTATGCAATGCCTATATCATAGACCAAGTGAGACGTTTTGATGTTCGTGGCAAGCGAGTGTTTGAAACCAATGAAAAATACTATTTCGAGGATATTGGTCTTCGCAATGTGCTGGTGGGTTCCAATCTGCGAATGGACATCGAGAAATTGCTAGAGAATGTGGTTTACTTGCATTTGCGCAGCCAGGGATACCAAGTAACGGTAGGACAACTCCAGAATGGCGAAGTGGATTTCGTGGCAGAGCGTGGAGGAGACAGGGTTTATGTGCAAGTTACTTATCTGCTGGCTACCCAAGAGACGATGGATAGGGAATTTGGCAATCTCCGACGCATCAAGGATGATTATCCTAAGAAAGTAGTTTGCATGGATGCGCTAGCGGCAGAAGGCAATTATGAAGGGATAGAGTGCGTACATGTAAGGGAGTTCCTAAAGGGGCAATAGCTCTGTTTCTGAGTGATGATTTTATATTATAAAAGTGTGTAATGTTGGTTCTTTCATTACACACCTTTATTATTTTCCTTCCATACTTTAGCCTGTGAAGTCAGCCTATACTGTTGGCGAGGATGCCTTGGCGTATCGGGATATTTACGCTCGATGGCATTCTATATCCAATAACTCATCGCCCATCAGCAGACTAACACTTGCACAACAGCTGTTGTGCAGCTGCATAACATAGGCATCTCCGGCTTATACCCTTAATTCTTCCGGCAACAAGCAAAGGTTACTCCGAAAACTTTTTTACGTAAAACCGATGCAACAATGATAGCACTTACAAGGCACGATGATAGTACTTACAAGCAACAGCGATAGTACTTACTTTGAAAGTGGCTTACTATTACGACGGATTGCAAAGACGGAACAATTTACATCCTTCTGTATGCTTTTCCTTTTATAAACCTCGTTCAGAGAACACACCTAATGATTCCGGATTTTCAAACCAGCAATCATTCTCCTTAGCCCAGTCTTTTAGCCTTGCAATTTGGACTCCCTTGCAAGCCGTTGTTCCCGCAAGCGCTTGAATTGAGCTAAGCACTCCTCCAGCGAAAGCGGATGCTCTCGCCAATAAGCCATGCTCTTTTGCATCTGGGCATTGACTTTCTTGTGATAATCGTTCAGTTGTATCTCCATTCATTTATGTATTATATTGTTAGTATATTACGTTTGCAAAGTTACGACTATTTCCCGAAATGTCCAAGGCTTAGTTTGATTTTCTTCATCACCTGTTTCTTGGCTGAGGTCAAGCCAGGTGAAAGTGGCTCCTGTTCCAGCATGTCTATAGCTGCTTTGAGCTCAGTGAGTAACTCGGGATAATACTTCATTTGCTCATAGGCGAGCTTCATGCAGTAGCAGCGGATGGCGTAGGGCTGGGAACAGGCAGTAATCTTGGCGATGCAGAAGTCGATAAAGTCGGAACGGAGAGATTCTTCTTCGAAAGGCTGACGAAGAAGGAGGGAGAGCATCAGGCGGCGCTTAGTCTCATTCTTCTCTACGAGAACTCGGTCTATCAGGTCGTCATGTTTCTGAAAGAGCCATGGGTTGTTGGCTTCATCGAAATGGCTTAATGCCCAAAGCGCATTAAACGCCACGCGGTTGTTTTCATCAAGGGTGAGCTGGTAAAGCTCTTCCTTTAAACAATTATTCTCTTTGCCTTGCGTCTGAAGGCAAAGAGAATAAATATCGTTGATGCTTAATCTGTTTATGAGTTGATTCCTCATCATTCATAAGATGCTTTACTTTCTAAAGTACTTTCCTACCACCGGCAGACTCTTCAATGGGAAATCCTTCTTCACGAGATAGGCAGCGAAGATGAGGATGAGCACCGTGTTGATGAGGCAGGCGATTCCACTGGAGAAGTATCTGTTGGCTTCGGTCATTCCTGCGAAGAGGATGAGGGCGAGAACCACATAGATCATCATCTCCTTCACCGGATAGTTGATAGGATACTTCTTCTGACCCACAAAGTAGGAGAGAAGCATGGCTGTTCCATAACCTGCGAAACCGGCCCAGGCACAGGCGATGTAACCATAAACTGGTACGAAGATAACGTTGATGGCAATCAATACCGCACAACCGATGCCTGAGAAGTAAGCACCCCAGATGGTCTTGTCGATGAGCTTGTACCAGAAACTGAGGTTGAAATATACTCCCATCATGATCTCTGCTGCCATGACGATAGGCACTACCTTCAGTCCGTCCCAGTAGTCGCGGCCGATGATGTGGCGCAATACATCCAGATAACCTACCACAACCAGGAAGGCGAGCAGGGTGAAGATGACGAAATACTTCATCGCCGAAGCATAAGTCTGTCGGTTGTCCTTGTCCTTTGCCTTGCCGAATACGAATGGCTCGTAAGCATAGCGGAAAGCTTGGGTAATCATTGCCATGATCATCGCAATCTTGCTGGCAGCTCCATAGATTCCGAGCTGTGCATGAGCATCGCCCTTCTCATAGATGTAAGGGAAGAGAATCTTGTCCGCTGTCTGGTTCAGAATACCGGCAATACCGAGCACGAGGATAGGCCAACTGTATCCCATCATCTTTCTGACAAGCACTTTGCACTCGCTCCAGGAACATTTCTCTCCCATGAATCCTTCCTTCAGTTCCTGGTAGAAACAGAAGGTGATGGATGCGGTACAAACCAGGTTGATGTAGAAAGCATAACCCACATCGTGACCATCCATGATGACGTAGTAAACCAGGTTGAGTGCAATGTTCAGTCCGATGAAAAGCAACTTGAAGGCAGCAAACTTCAACGGGCGCTTCTTGTATCTGAGATAAGCGAATGGGATGCACTGGAAGGCATCAATGGCCACGGTAACGAACATCGTCCAGACGTAAGCCGGATGATCAGCGTAGCCCATCGCATCGCTCAAAGGCGTGATGAAGAGGAATACCAGGGCGATGA
>OBCH01000070.1_pt1 | contig 29455 bp, 32 predicted proteins | sample 1495941 | NCBI WGS metagenome assembly OBCH01 (sample SAMN03418276, study PRJEB22391) | human gut metagenome | biome: human-gut; feature: organic feature; material: feces | host: Homo sapiens | place: Tanzania | collected 2013-01
TTTTGAGTATTAATAACTTATTTAATAATCGTCTCGTTTTAACGGGACACTAGTGATATAATATACTATCTATACAGAGAGTGGTAACAACAGCGAAAAAAACTGAATACTGAATACTGAATACGTTTCCCGTAATCGGGTATTACTTCGTAACACACTGATTTACAACGTAAAACATAATTTTTCATACCCCAAAACATAGAGATGCGCTCCCTAAAACATAGAGTTAGTCTTTCTAACTAAGTTTCAAATCGTAAGTGTTTTGCTGAAAATCGCTCCTTATCACATGCTAAAATTTGGCTGATACAGAAAATCTTCGTATCTTTGCACCAGCAATCGAAGGAACAGCCAATCGTGCCGAAAACCGGTCATAATAGAAGACCGCAGCGGAACTTAAATGATGACAGGCGCCGGTCATCAATGAAGACCCGAAATCGGGGCAATAAGGATCGGTTTCCTCCCTCTCCTCGATAGTGGCATTGAAGGCTTCTCTGCCGAAAACATTAATTGGATAAAATAAGCGTGGAAATGAAATATGGCAGAATGGAATAAACTGCGATAAAGGTAATATCTTCCGAAAACCAGGTATAAGCTCTTTAGAAGAATATGCGTATCTTTGCACCAGTTTTTAATCATCAAACAAAAAAGGGTTTAATATGAAAAGATTGGTTTTGCACATTTACATCATGTTCATGGCACTGACGGCTATGGCTTGCCAAAGCAATGAGGTAGAGGCTATGCCATCTGACAAATCTGTAAGCACAATGAACATTACAATCAACGGAAAGACGGTTTCGTGCCAGCTCGTTGAAAATTCATCAACAAGAGCACTTCTGGCACAGTTGGAAAAAGGAGACATCACCTACGAGGCTGATGACTACGGCAACTTCGAGAAAGTGGGCTACATAGGTTTCAACCTGCCACAAAACAACGAGAGTATCACCACTACTGTTGGCGATGTGATTCTGTATCAGGGCAATAACATCTGCCTTTATTATGGCTCAAATTCCTGGTCGTTTACCCGTCTGGGAAAGATTGAAGGAATGAGCAGGGATGAACTCAAGACGTTTCTCAATGCCGGGAGAGGTAGCGTAAAAGTGACACTTTCAGCAGCTACTGCTACCGGAATAAAGCAAACGCTTGCAGACCGCAAGGCTCCAAGCGGAAAATATTCGCTTGACGGGAGAAAGCTGAAACAGACTCCCAGCAAGGGTGTCTATATTGAAAACGGAAAGAAAATTGTAAAGAAATAGAATCATGAACAGATTATTCATATTTTTGGCAGCAGCCCTCATTTTTTGTGTAGGAAATCAGACAAAATTAAAAGCAGAAACTATGGACAAAGAGATTAAATCAGTACAGGATTGGGACAAGACTTTTCCTAAAAGTGAGAAGGTGAACCATGAGAAAGTAACTTTCAAGACCCAGTATGGTCTTACGCTTGCAGCCGACCTCTATATTCCAAAGAACGCTGAAGGAAAGTTGCCTGCCATTGCCGTGAGCGGTCCTTTCGGAGCCGTCAAGGAGCAAAGTTCAGGTCTCTATGCACAGACCATGGCAGAGCGTGGATTCATCACCATCGCTTTCGACCCTTCGTTTACAGGCGAATCTTCTGGCGAGCCTCGCCGTACGGCTTCTCCCGACATCAATACGGAAGACTTTCTGGCTGCTGTAGATTATCTCAGCATGCGAGATGATGTAGATGCAGGGCGAATCGCCATCATCGGCATTTGCGGCTGGGGTGGAATCGCTCTGAATGCTGCCGCTCAGGACCCTCGCATCAAGGCTACTGCGGCTATAACCATGTATGATTTGAGTCGAGGAAGCGGAAATGGGTACTTTGACGCAGATGACAGCGAAGAAAAGCGATATTCGGCACGAAAGGCATGGGCAGAAGCCCGCACAGCCGACCTCAAGAACCAGACGTTCACTCAGGCAGGAGGCGTGGTTGACCCATTGCCGGAGGATGCTCCGCAGTTTATAAAAGACTATTACGCCTATTACAAAACACCACGTGGCTACCATAAGCGTTCGGGCAACTCAACCGACGGTTGGCGCACCACCGGCTGCCAGGCTTACGCCAACACCCGTTTCCTCTATTACATCAACGAAATCCGTTCGGCAGTCCTCATTGTGCATGGAGAGAAAGCACATTCCCGTTACTTCGGAGAAAATGCCTTCAGATATATGATGGACGGAAAAGCGGAAGGCTACGACTTCATACGTAAGCCAAACCCAGTTCCAGCCAACAAACAACTGCTCATCATCCCAGGAGCCTCTCATTGCGACCTATACGATGGTGGTGGGAAAGGAATGATTCCTTGGGACAACATCGAAGAGTTTCTGAAGAAGAATTTAAAAAGATAATACAATGAAGAAAGTAATCGTAATCTCTACCAGTCTGCGTACTGGTTCAAACAGCGATATGCTCGCAGATCAGTTTATCGAAGGTGCCAAGGCTGCAGGGCATGAAGTGGAAAAGATTTCGCTTGCAGGAAAGGACATCAAGTTCTGCAAGGGCTGTCTGGCTTGCCAGAAGTTGGGCAAATGCGTCATCAAGGATGATGTGAACGACATCATGCAGAAAGTATTGAATGCCGATGTGGTTTGCTGGGCTACACCTATCTATTATTATGAGATGAGTGGACAGATGAAGACCCTCATCGACCGCATGAATGCCATGTTCCCACTTGACTACAAGTTCCGTGAGGTTTACATGCTCTCTACGGCAGCCGAGAATGAACCGGAAGTGCCTAAGCGTGCTGAAGCCGGACTGACAGGCTGGATTGACTGCTATCCTGAGAGCCATCTTGCCGGCACTCTGTTCTGCGGAGGCGTTGACGCTCCACGCACCATTGAGGGCAACAAGAAATTGCAGGAAGCTTACGAGTTGGGAAAATCTGTAAAGGGATAAAAATCTATATAATATTACATGAGTCTTTCCATATCCCGTACAAAAGTACCACACATATCAATATTTGTGGTACTTTTGTACGGAAATCAAAAACTATTATGGCACAAAATACTTCTACATATTACGTTTGGATAGGTGGCTCATGTGATTAGGCCATTTTTATTGTTATTTAGCACAATGCTGGTATTTCTTGCGCCTTACCATTTAAATTATTCTCTTTCCCTTTCCAGTTTCACCCTTAGCCCAGAAGGAGACTCTCCGGTCTGCTTCTTGACGAAACGGGTGAAATGGGCTGGATTGTAGAAATTCATCTGATCGGAAATCTCGGCAAATGTGAGGTCGGAACGTTTCAGGAGCGAGAGAATTTCCTGCATCGCATAGCCGTTTATCCAGTAGGATGCGGGATGGCCGCTACTCTTCTTCACCACCTCTGAGAGATATTTGGCTGATACACAGAGCTTGTCGGCATAGAACGCCACCTCGCGCTCGGTCTTGGAATACTCAGAAAGCAGATTCATGAATCGGGTGAAGAGCAAGGCAGAACCATTGTCTGTCTGCTGGATATTTTCCATGGCGTTCTTGTAAATCTCCCACAGGTCGAGAAGGAAAATCTGCAGCTGTTTGCCCAGAATCTCCTTCTGAAACAGATGGGACTCTGCTGTACGGCGCCTGATCTGTATGAAGTTGTACTCTATCATAGCCTTGCCCCTTTCGTCAAGATGGAACACGGGGTTCTTCTTGATGAAGACGAAAGCCTTGGAAGCCCACACCTTTTCTGGATTAAACTCCAGCAGGAAATCCTTGTCAACCAGCAGGAAATCGGCATTGAAATCAGAAGAATACAAGGCATCCGTAATCTGCGACGACATCTGCCAGATAACCCAGTCGCCTGCTTCCATCGTATAAGTATTCCCCATAAAAGAGAACTGTGCCTTGCCTGCGTGGCAAAGTACATGGATATGGTAGCGTCCGAGGAAATCAGACGGAAGCCTATGGCTCTCCACCGTATTATACACCTGTATGCTCTTATTGATAAGTTCTTTCATATCTTTCCTTTTTTAAAATCCGTTTCTTTCCTTTTTTGAAATCCGATTCTTTCATTCTTGAAATCTGCTGCAAAGATAATGAAAAAGATGCAATTCCGGCTTTCATATTCCACCTTTAACATTTCACATCTTTCCGTTAATCTTATAAATCTTCCCGCAAAACAAGTTAATTCCGAAAATAATGAAAGTCTTACGGCAATTTGTATAATACGTAAAAGCGGAATTTACTATAATTTTGCAGCCGAAACAATAGTACAAACTATAATTATATTGAGATATGAGAAAAAATGTAATTGCACTATTCATGTTGTGCACTGCTTGCAGCATGCAGGCGCAGAACCTTGCAGATATCCAGCAGCAGTCGCCATTGGTTCTGCAGGCGCAGGGCAGCTTCTATGTGGGCGGAAAGAGTGAGCAACAGACAAGAGAAGAACTCGGGGGAATCTGTCCCGATGGTCACGTCACTGTAAATCAGATGTACGTAAGATACATGGTGCCGCAAACTGCCACAAATAACGCATCTTTCGTGCTGATACACGGAATGCACCTTACCGGAAAGTGTTGGGAAACAACACCCGATGGCAGAATGGGATGGGATGAATACCTGGTACGCAAGGGTTGCCCGGTTTATGTGGTTGACCAGGTAGGAATAGGCCGTTCGGGATTCAATCAGAAGATTCACAATGGAGCCAAGTATGGCAAGGTTTCAGCAGCCGCACAGAGCGCTTTCAGCAGAAAGACTGACGAGAATTCATGGACGAACTTCCGTTTTGGAACGAAGGATGGAAAAGCCGTGGATGAAGCAAAGTTTCCGGTAGATTATCTTGCTGAGTTCGGCAAGCAAAACGTCACACACATCACTTCCCTACCCGACCCCAAAGCCAACTACACCTGTCTTTCAGAACTTGCGCAGAAGGTGGGGAATACTGTTCTGGTAAGTCATTCACAATCGGGCGCTTTCCCGATAGAGACGGCATTGCTGGGAAATGAAGGAAGCAAGAATATCAAGGGAATCGTGATGCTGGAACCAGGCGGCACGGGCGACTATTACTCAGCCGAACAGATACGAAAGCTCACTAATATCCCTATCCTCATCATCTTTGGCGACAACCTGAAGAACGACACCGGAATGCGTGGTCATGTGTGGCAGAATTGCTACGAAGGCTGGAGCAGATTCGTGAAAAAAGTGAACGAAGCCGGTGGCAAAGCCACTGTGATTCATCTGCCGGATATGGGAATCAGAGGCAATTCGCACATGATGATGGAGGACACCAACAGTCATCAGATAGCCGACATCATGCTCGACTGGTGCAAGAAAAACGGAATTGTAGAAAATGCTAAAAATGAAACAACTATGAATATCCAGGAAATAGCCGACCGCATGGCTCTAAAGGATTTGGTAGATACCTTCTCAAATCTTGCGGACACAAAGGAAATTGACAGGCAGGTGCTGCTCTTCACAGAGGATGCTGAGGTAACTTCTTATCAAGGCGACAAGCAGACATCACACCTGAAGGGAAGAAAAGAATTGGCAGAACGCTTCAAGGCCTTCCTCGACCTGTTCACTACAGTTTATCACATCAATGGTCAGCAGACCGTAAAGATTGACGGCAACAAGGCTACCGGCATTGCCTACGCCCAGGTGGTATTGGTAAGTGAGAAAAAAGGCAAGAAGACCATACTGACCCAAGGTGTCCGATATAACGATGAATATGTAAAAACAAATGGTAAATGGTTGATAAACAAACGTATTTCACATTTCGAATGGAGTAAGGAGCAATAAGAATAGCCCCCGCCAGCATTCCGAAGGGGATAGCTGACGGGGGGCTAAATTTTTCACCCGGTGGAAATATTACATCAAGTCACACTTTTCCTCGGTGTTCTTCTCAACTTTCTCGCCATCTTTCAGGATGCGAGCCTTGTAGCCGAACTTCTCAAAACCCTTCTGAAGCTTCTCGGGAGTGGTCTTGTCGGCATTGTATTCTACCTTAACCGTCTGATCAGCAACACTGGTCTCGATACTCTTGATTCCCTTCTCGAAGCGGAGGTTGCTCTTGATCTTGTTCTCGCAAGCCGCACAGTGCATCTGAGGGGTTGTGGTGAACACTACGGTCTTGATGTCCTTGGCAAAGGTTACCATTGCCACCATCATCATTGTGAACATTACTAAAATCTTCTTCATAACTTTTCTATTTGATTAAATAATTCAACATTTAACATTCTCCCTTAAAAGTGTACTCTCACTCCTGCGTAGAACATCCTGCCCTCTACAGGTCCCCAAACCAAGGTTGGCTCGAAATCGCTTCCCCATGGGTTGCTGGCACCATAGATAGGAGTTTTCTGCTTGAAACCCGTCAGGTTCTCGCCTCCCACATAGATACTCCAATGGCGGAACCATCTCGTAACCTGCGCACTCACTTGCCCGAAGCTATGGAAACGAGGAGACCATGACTGGCTACCATCCGCCAACTGATATGGCTCTGGATTCCTGCCTCCACCATTCAACTGCACGGTGGCATCAAATTGCCAAAGACCAAGAGGAGTCTTATAGGAAGCCGTGAAGAGCGCCTTATACTTGCTGGTCAATGGCTTCTCCATCAAACTCTTGCCGTAATCGTAGGTACACTTCACATCATTCAGTCGATAAGCCGCTGTTATCTCCAAGCCTTTCAGCAATGGATAGGAGGCATCAATCTGGAAAGTATGCGAATAGGACTTGCCCATCAAATTGTAAATGGCGATAAGGTCCTTGTCGCTTTCATAATCCACTACTGCCTGATTTTTGAAGTCGGTATAGTAATACTCGGCATTGAGCTTCAAGGTCTTGCCAAACATCGAGATGTAGAAAGCGGTACTCACACCATAGTTCCAAGCCTCCTCTTGCTTAAGTCCATCACCCGTAATCTGAAACTTCCTGCCACTTGCCAAGAGGTAATTGTACTCAGCAAAGGCAAACACCGTGCGATAGCCCTTGCCTGCCGACAAGCGGATGCTGATGGCATCAATTGGCGAATACTTCACGTGGAAACGAGGGGTGAAGAAGTTGCCATAAAGCGAACTATGGTCGAAACGGACACCTGCCATCGCCGTCAACTTCGTGCCTAACGTATAGGTATATTGGGCGTATGCTCCAGGAGTCGTCTCCTTCTCGTTTTGTCCCAAGTTTTGCCCCAGATAATCGTGTTTGAAACTCAATCCCAACGACAGGTTGTGCTGAGTAGAGAAATTGGTCTCAAACATCAGCGAGCCATAGAGATTCTTCTCATTGAGGTCGTAGAACTTATTGCCATACCGGGCATCGAGCTGGTGCATCGAAGCCGAGGACATGAAGGCAATATTGGTACCATGCTCATGATTGAGAATGAAGGCATGTTTCATATAACCCTCATAACGGTTGGTATGGAGCTTGATTCTGTAAATATCATCACTATGAACATGCTCAGTATCCTGTCCGCTGGTACGAATCTCCTTCAAAGCCCCAAGTCCACCATGGAAGATGTAGTTCTTGCCTTTATACACCCAACGGTTTTGCACATTATATTGTTCCCTGCCTGGCATATCATAGAAGCCATCGCCATTGTCATCGTGGTTTTGGAGGATATTCTCATGATGCAACAAAATCTCCGTTGCCCATTTATCCGAGAGATGAACATTGGCATCGGCGTTTGCCTCGATTCGGCTCTTGGTATCGCCAAAGAGGTTCACCTCCACCTGTTGCTCATCCTCTGGCTGGAGATAATCCACGTTGATTTGTCCTGTGATAGACTCATATCCGTTCTTCACCGAAGCACTTCCTTTTGAAACCTGAATGCCCTTCATCCAAGTACCTGGCACATAGCCGAGGGCGTAAGGGATGGCGGCCCCACGGAAGTTAGGGAGATTCTCGGTGAGCATCTGTACGTAAGTGCCAGAAAGACCAAGGAGTTTGATTTGTCTTGCGCCCGTCGTAGCATCATTATAAGCCACATCCACCGATGGGTTGGTTGTAAAACTCTCGCCCAGGTTGCAGCAAGCCGCCTTGAAGAGTTCATCCTTGTTCACAGCGATGCCATTCACGGCACCAGCCAAGCGGGAAGTACCCGCCTTGCGAGCCACCACCTTCACCTCCTTCAGTTTCTCGTCCTTGAAGATGGAATCCTGCGAGGCGGTATCTGTTTGGGAATATCCCTTGAGTGCCAGCATCAAGAGGGCACTCGTCAATATATATCTTGAATACATAAATATCTTTCCTTATTTATTTTGTCCGAGTCTCGGATTTTTTACCTTTTTACTTTTTTTCCCTTTTACCTTTAAAAAGCCTTTAAGCGAAGCGCAATCGCAACGAGTTAAGGACGACACTTACGCTTGAGCATGCCATCAAGGCACTTGCCCCCATCGGCGTAATCTGGAAGTTGATACCGAAGAGATACAAAACACCAGCCGCCAAAGGGATGCAGATGAGGTTGTAGATGAATGCCCAGAAGAGGTTCTGCCAAATCATGCTCACCGTCTTTCTGCTGAGTTTCACGGCATCAGGTATCGTCATCAGGTCATCGCCCATCAGCGTAACCTGTGCCACATCCATCGCCACATCCGTTCCCTTGCCTATCGCCATACTGACATCAGCAAGAGCCAAGGCCTGGGTATCGTTGATGCCATCACCTATCATCATCACATGCTTACCCTCCGCCTGGAGTTTCCTGACCAAGGCTTGCTTGTCATCAGGCTTTACCTTGCTCTGATAATGCCCGATGCCAGCCTTGTTTGCCCAATAGCGAGCCGCCTCTTCCCGGTCGCCACTCATCATATACACCTCGATGCCTTCCTCTTGCAACTGTTTCATTGCCTCGGAAGCATGAGGTTTAAGGGTTTCACGAGACTCTAAATCCTCCAATCCATCCCCTTTCGTAAAATCTACATTCTGATTAGGAATGGTGAGTGTGCCCGTCTTGTCAATGACGAGAGCATTCACCTTACGGAGATTTTCGAGGGCGGCGGCATCCTTGATGAGGATTTGCTTCTGTGCCGCCTTTCCTATTCCCACCATCAAGGCAGTAGGCGTCGCCAAACCCATAGCACAAGGACAGGCGATAACCAATACCGCCACGGCACTCAGGATAGCCTGAGGCAGATAGGCATTGCCACCGATTATCCACCAAGCCAGGAACGTAATCAAGGCGATGCCTGCCACCACTGGCACAAACACCAAGGCCGCCTTATCCACGATGCGCTGTACAGGCGCCTTGCTTCCCTGTGCCTCCTGCACCATCTTAATGATATGTGCCAGGGTGGTGTTCTCACCTATCTGCTTGGCTCTCAGACGGAGTTTGCCTTGGCTCGGAATCGTGCCGGACAAGACCTCATCACCCACTCGCTTTGCCACAGGCATAGGCTCACCTGTAATCATCGCCTCATCCACGTATGCCGCATCAGCGGTCATAAAACTCTCGGATTGGGTTACCAAGCCATCCACAGGAATCTTTTCTCCTGCACGTACCTCGATGACATCACCACGTTGGATAGTGGAGATTGGCACCTCCTCCAACTTCTCGCTGGTAACCAGTCGGGCGGTCTTCGGTTGCAAGCCCATCAACTGTTTGATGCTTGACGCCGTGCCATCCTTCGCCTTCTCCTCCAGGCATCTTCCTGTCAAGACGAAGGTGATGATCATCACCGAGGCATCGAAGTAGGTATGCCATTCGATACCTCTTACTCCCCATACCATTTCTCCGAAGAAGGTATTGAAGGTACTGAAGAGGAAAGCGATGAGGGTACTCAGAGCCACGAGCGAATCCATGTTGGCGGTACGATGCTTGAGTTGTTTCCATGCCGAGACATAGAACATGCGACCGCAGTACACCATGTTCAAGAGGGCGAGAATCAGGGATATCTGGTTGTTGAAAGCCGAGGTGTGGCTATCCATCATCATGCCATCGCCCATAGAGGCGGTGTTCTCCATGCCGAGCGATACCCATCCCATGGAAAACGCCATCACGAGAATGGCGAAGAGCCAAGACAAAAAGGTCTTGCGCTTCAAGAGAGTAAATTCACGGCGATTGATTTCCTCAGCACTACGGTCGGCCTCGATGACGAGGTCATAGCCTGCATTGGAAATCTCCCGTTTCATATCTTCGAGGGTAATCTTCTCTGGATCATAATCGACAAGGGCGGTGCGTCCTGCCAGGGAAACCGTGGCGGAATTTATGCCCTCAAGGGAGTTGAGCTTACGCTCCACATTGGCAGAGCATACTGAGCATGCCATACCAATTACTGGAATTGTTTTCTTCATTGTTTTTTCCTTATTTACATATAATATATGTATGCAACCCTAAGTTTTTACTGCCTAGGGATAGGCATACGACAATCTTGGTTGCAAAAGTACAAAAAATCTTTTGCAACCTATTTGCAAATAGGGAAAAAATCAAATAATCAGGATGTTAAGGAGGGCAAGATAAGCCCTTGGAGGCGAATGCGGAACGTTCTGATTCCAATATCTTGCCTTCTGAATGCTACAGATAACAGGACGGGGCAACGTCTGCCAAAGAGCTGGTACAATGCCTGCAAACACGGGTGCAGCATCGAAATCCACGTATTGGATAGAGACCGTAGGCGATAGCTTCACCTGCTTCACATCCATGCAATGCTTGTTCACCTGTGCGCCCAGCTTGCCTTGGCAGCAGTCATGATCCATGCAACGTTTCACGCAACAGTCAGCCACCGTACCCACCATCACCTTGTCATAGCGAAGGCAGTGCATGACGGTAGTACCCACGCTCAGGTAAACCACCATGAGCGAGAGCATCAAAGTCATCAATATGTTGAGCGAACGTTTCATACCTATTTTTTACACCTTTCTTTTTCGGGTTGCAAAATTAATCATTTTCATCAGAACAAGAACATAATACCCCCATAAATTAATGACCTTTAACGGTTCCGGGATTTTTCATCATCAAGATGAGAAGTAGTAGATTTTTTTTCTTATTGATAATATCATAAATAATGATACCATCTATAAGTTATAAAAACTAAAAATAGACAAGTTTTATCACTTATAAGTGAAACTTTTCGTATATTTGCAGAAAATTTCATTTATAAGTGATAAAAATATGGCAACTATTATTCGTCAATCATATATCGACAAGATAGAAAGGTATCTTGGAAAGGAGACCATCATCGTATTAGTAGGTCAACGTCGTGTAGGTAAAAGCTGCATGATGAAAATGATTCGTGACCGTAAAAAGGCAGATGACAGCAACAATATCATCTATATAGATAAAGAGAAAAGAGAGTTTGACAACATTCAGACCTATCAGGATCTCAACGACTATATCGGAGAGCACTTTCTATCCGATAAACATAACTATATCCTTATCGATGAGATACAAGACATCAAGGAATTTGAACGATCCATCCGAAGTTATCGCACAGAACCCAACACCGATATCATCATCACTGGTAGCAATGCCCGTATGCTGAGCAATGAACTAAGCACACTCATCGGTGGCAGATATAAGGAAATCTATATCCAGTCGCTGAGCTATAAAGAGTTTTTGGAATTTCATCAACTATCTGATAATGACGAAGCACTTGCTCTGTACATTCAGTATGGCGGTTTGCCCGGCTTAGCCAAGATAGGTTTGGAAGAGGATGATGCACGTGAATATCAGATGGATATTTACCATACCGTATTGCTCAAGGATGTCATCATGCGCAACCAGATAAGAAACGTGCCATTCTTAGAGAACCTGGTGCGTTTCCTGGCAGATAATACAGGTAAACTCATCTCAGCCAACAGCATCTCCAAATATATGAAATCTCAAGGAGAATCCATTGCTTCGGCAGCTATCATCAATTACATATCCTTCCTTTGCGAAGCCTATATCCTGCACAAGGTGAACCGCTATGATATCCACGGCAAACGCATTTTTGAAACCAACGATAAGTTTTATTTCGAAGACAACGGCATCAGAAATGCCATAGCCGGAGGAACACGTGAAGGAGACATAGAGAAAGTGATAGAGAATATCATCTATCAGCACCTCATACGTTTGGGATATCAAGTTTATGTAGGTCAACTGCAAGCTGGAGAAATCGACTTTGTATGTACCAAGCCAGGAAGCGAACGCATCTACGTGCAAGCATCTTATATTATCTATGACGATGCAACCAGAGAGCGGGAGTTTGGCAATCTCCGTGCCATCAAGGACAACTATCCGAAGTACGTTATCTCCATGACTCCTCTGCTCACCAAAAATGATGATGACGGCATCACGCATCTGCATCTTCGCAAGTTCCTGACAGAAGGAATATAATTAATTAACAGGCATATCTATCCTTTTTGTACTCTTATGCCTACAAAATCATCATATAAGACAAATCCTCAGATTGGGCACAATGTGTATTCCCAATCAGAGGATTCCTTCATTCTTCCCCATTCAGGCATTCGCCTGTCTCATAGCTCTTCGTCATATCCTTCAAGATACCAATCATCTCCTGCCTCAAACTCTCGGGCTTCAGTACGATGATGTTTCTGCCATGCCATAACAGTTCCTGAAGAAAATCACGGCTGGGGCGAACAATCAATGTATATTCCCGAAACATTCCGTCTTTCGACTCCTTTACTTTCTGCTGGCTCTCGTGCAGCGGAACCTCCTCGATGTAATTGTATTCCGGATAAAAGGCACGGATGCGGATTTTCTCTACGGGTACATCTTCCATCCGATAAATGCCGAAGCAATCTTCATAATAATTCTCTGGAGTCAGGAACTTCTTCATCTTTGCCGACAACGGATGCTTCTCGCAAATAAGCTTCAGGAAACTGATGCGGTCGAAAGGAAGACAGCGAACGAGCCTCTTTTCATCCTGTTCTTCACTCTTCACTTTCACTCCGATAACGTACCACCGCTGCTTAAAGAATCTCACGAAAGCCGGTTGCAGCACGATATCGCTCTCAGCTCCGAACCCCGAAACATACTTAAACTTCAGCAGATATTGCTTATCTATCGCAGCAAGAATATCATCAAGATATTCCGTATTATATGGCGGCGTATCGAGCATCACCTTATTGTGAAACTTCAGCATATCACCTAGCGAAGCCAACCGCAGGGAACTCAGCATCCATTCCGTCACATCATCATCATCCACAGGATCACGCTTCAGATAATACCGATAGCCGTCGCTCTTGTCGCATTCCACAGTAATGCCAAACTGCGACTGGATATTTTCACGATAACGATGAAAGGTACGTTTGTCCAGCTCATCCTCATCCTGATTAGCGTTGGCATCACGCCACTCATTAGCAATCTCCTCAAAGGTAAGATGCTTACGATCCAAGAGGCCTATCAGCCAACTATAGAATTTTACACGATTGTCCATAATCTCTAAATATCTAATGAATATTTACAAGAAATGCCTAAAAAGAGGAGAAAAGATAGCCAACAAAATGGTAATGCTAAATGCTGGCGTTTCTGACTTTTGTCATATACCAATGCGCGATACACTTGTGCCCGATGCTTGAAATGAACTGTGAACAAACTCGTCTCTTTGCATGAAACACATGAATTTTTAATAATGCTAACACAGACCTATTGCCTGATGTCAGCCTCTTGCTGCCTCTATCTTTTCTCCGAAAGTTTTAATCTATTTAATGAAAATTTCAATCCTCGCTCCATTATCGGGGCAAGTCTTGCAAATCCACCAAATCTACAGTCCAGTTCAAACTCTGAATTTTCAGGTCGAGTTCCCGATACTGCTTGGCATAGGTATCAGCCTCCTTACGAAGAGCCTTTATATCTATGGTTCTAACATATTTCAGTTCGTTTCTACCATAGCGAGTATCGTTGGCAGCTACGTAGTTCACCACCTCTTTCAATGCCTTGACACGCATCGACAAGACGTCTCTCTTGGCTATCAATCGAGTCAAGGAGTCTCCGTCCTGAACTATCTGAACGTTGGTGATGTTGATGCGATAAATCAAGTCTTCCAACTGGACGAGTGCTTCATCCAATTCCTTGTACAGTTCCTCCACGTTATCGCAAGGCTCATCGCCCTCCTGTACCTTGGCGCTTTCCTTGATACGCTCTTTCAGTTGAGCCACTCTCTTCTGCAAGTCGGCTCTGATGCTCAATGCTTCTGCTAACTTCATAATCTTCTATTTTTTATATATGTCGTTAAACTTCTTGTTTTATTATGTCAAGGTCTCAGCCTTTTTGTGTTCTACCCAAGCAAGGCACATCCTCAGGCCAATGAGGGTCGGTTTCATTTCCATCATCAGCATAACGAAAATCTCGCTGTTCGGATATATTGCGGTCGTATTTCAGTTCCACGCTCACCGTGAAGTCATCCATACGAAGAATATCTGGCAGGCACCAAGGCTCATGAGTATGCAAGGCATGCATCGCATAACAGATACACAAATGGTCGTACGCCTTGTTGTGCAGATAGCCTTCCGCCCACGACGTGCCATCGTCGAGCGTATCAGTCAACTCTCTCAACGTATCCTCTTCGTTGCCGAAAAAGTTGGCAGACGCACCATTCACGATGGTATCCATCTTGCAATGTCCTGTACTGAGCAACTCATCTGTCAGATGAATCATATAGTCGAAGTCGGAACCGTAATAGTCATCATTCTCCAGATGCAAGACCGAGTCTTTGTCAGCATACTCGAATCGAAGCGTACTGTCCAAGTCGTAGCAGAAACGGTCGTCCACCTTGTATGGCGAACGGTAGAGCGTAAGCCAAAGGTTACGGCACTGCTCAAAACACTCCAAGGTGAGCTTGTAGAGTTTGTCGTTCAACTTGCTCAATCGTTCCACCTCGGCAGCAGTAGGATGAAGCATCATCTCGTCGAGCGTCACCTCACGAAGCCCGAGCAAATCGTCCAGCAAATCCCGCTCCGTATCACTGAAGTTACGGAAGAACCCATCTGGATTATTATCCTCACGATTCACCACCTTCTTGATACGACGTTCCACATCTTGTATGATGGCACGCTTATCCTCTATCGTAGACTTTTCTCTTATAAAGTCAAAAAAATTGAAGATAGGATCAGTATTATAGCTACGGTTGTTCTCAACTTCATCAATCAGTTTTTTCCATTCCTTTTCCATTTACTTCCTCTTTAAAGATCACGTTTCCTTTTTTCCATTGATACACCTCTCGCTCATATCTCAAGCTGACATCCGTCCAAAAATCATCCATACGGAGGATGTCGGGCAAAGAGTAATGCTCATGACTATGGAGCGAGTGAAGGAGATGGCAGATGCAAAACTTGCCAAAGGCAGGATTATCCAGATAATCAAGATTCCACGACGTGCCATCATCAGCCACTAGAGGTTCCCCATACGAATACCGCCCACTATCCCTAAAATTGCAATGAAAATGGAGCATATACTCGAAGTCTGAGCCATAATAGTCATCATTATCCATCTTGAGGACGGAATCCTCATCATTCCAACTGAAATCAACGTGCTCCTCCACATCATAATAATCCTCGTTTGCCATCAAGCTCGGTGAGTGCAACAAAGACTTCCAGAGATTGCGACCTTGCGCAAAGGCATCCTTCGACAGTTCATGAAGTTTATCGTTCTGATGTCCCAAACGCTCGATTTCTTCCTCTGTAGGATTTAACATCATCACATTGAGAATCTTTACCCGAGTACTCCAAAGGGAATCAAGCACCTCCCGCTCCTGTTCACTGAACTTACGGAAGCGGAAACTCTTGTCCGCATCATAACGGGCTATCATCTTGATGCGACGCTCTACTTCTTGTACAACTCTGCGCTTGTCATCATCCGACGCTTCGCCCACATACTCCATCAAAGCGAAGAAAGCCTCCGTTTCAAACGGATCTTTCTCAATTGTATCGATAAGTTGAATCCAATTTTCCTTCATCTTCACCTACGATTTCACCATTACAAACTTCTATTATCTTATCATCGCCGAAACTTCCGCCCCGTACCTTGTAAGGAGAGTTTCGCTTCAACGTCTTCTCCAAATACTCCAAGTCTTTGGGACGGAGATGAGTGAGAGCGAAATCCACCTCATTCAGCTGTGCCTGATTGCTCAAGGCAAGATGCTGGAGATTGTGACACATGAAGATGTCCAAGCGACGCAACTTGTCGTTCTTGCTCAAATTCAAAGACACCAAATCTTTGGCTCCATCAATATGCAACTCCTCCAAGAGTGGATTGGCTGAGAAATCCAACTTCTCGTTTCTTATCTCGTGGAAGTCGATGAACTCCAGCAAAGGATTCTTGCTCACGTCGAGTTTCTCCTCGCCATACCCAGAATAGCCCAAGATACGCAAGTTAGGACATTCCGTGAGAATCACATCAAAGGTTTTCACCTCAAACATGCCACATCCATCAAATCCGATAATGGCATCCTCCTCTTCCGAACAGATGGTAATGGTGTAGTACATGCCCTTCTCCGGATAGGCATGACCTGCCTCCACCCAAGCCAACTTTTCGGAAGCAGGTTTCTGTTTACCTGTCACGACCTGTACCTTTCCATCGCCCCAAGCGATTCTTGCCTTGCTGCCTTTCTTCAGCATCAAGTGCAAGCCTACGGTCTCCCCCATTGTCCAGTCCAACGTCTGGATATTGATTGTAATCTGTGCCATAATTCCTTGTTTTTAATGTTTACAGCTGCAAAGATAATGGTATGGTGTGTCAAATCGTGACGCAAGCGAGAAAATTATCTCAAAAATCTTTGTATCACCTTGTACCAATAGTCCCAGGAGTAGCCTACGGAAGGATGATTCACCGCCATCACTTTCACCTGCTTGCCATTACTCAGAAGATAAGCACCCATAGCAACAGGATAATCATCCACTACGATGTCGTCGCCATCCTGCCAGCGCACATTAGGAAGATTGTTCCAAAGTCGCTTACCCCATACGATGACATACTCAGGTTGGTACTTTTCGATGACCTCAAAGAAAGCCTTGCCAGCCTGGTGATATTGTTCGGCTGCGCCAGCCTCGCGAGGACCACCCATCGCCACTTGCAGATAGTTGAAGAATACCACCGAATTCCAGATCTTCAGCCTCATCGTTTGATTGGTCTCCTCACCTACCAGCGAACGCTCAAACTTCAGGAAAGTCCGCATCCAGTTTTGCCGTTCCTTATTATCATTGAGATAATCATCAAGCACCTGCTGCGTAAAGTTCATACACTCCCGATGTAGCTGGCAGTCGCCACAATCCGTACAACTCTCATCACAATAATGACTCTCGCCCAATATCATGATTCGCTTGCCGAATATCCCTCCGTTGGCATAATCCTTGCCAACGAAGGGCTGAAAGAAAATGTTACTGCTCATATTTTAGAATAATGAAACAATATTCATCGTATTTATATTTATTTATTCTTTATCACTACCTGCAAATGCCGATGCCTTCATAAAAGAGAAGCAAGCATCAACGAGCCAACCGATGCACGAACCAACTGTAGCTATCCACCAGGCTATATTATACCCAGTAGTACAATTGGTAGCCTTGAAAAGGACATCGCCGTCAAAGAGATGCCTCACCAGATTAGGCAGGAAGAACAATCCAGGAGCCAAACCAGCTTGCCATCCATACAATTCCGTACCATTGATGTTGACAAACAATACTGCAGCCACTATTGCAACTATCGGTCGCCAGGGCAAAAAGATGTAAGCCATAGCTAGATACCCAAAAATTCTATCCATATCTTCTTTTATATTTTATATGTCTAAACACTAACCAACCATAAAAGCCACACATTGCAGCCATAACATAGAATAAGAGGGAAACTAAGTCCGACCATTTACCTTCCACACCCATAACACAGAATCTATCTTCTATATGTTTGGGCACCATATCTAGTGCTCCTATAGACAAACCCAAGAAACACAAGGCTAAAACTACAGCCAACACCAATTTTATCTTTACATTCATACCCCTTAGAACAAATGAAAACGTTTATACTCTTTTCTCCAATCTTCAAACTCTTTATCAGTAGGCTTACCAAAAGCTGGATACATCTTATTATATTCAATCTCCGTATGAGTAGGTTTCTCATTAAGATAATCCTTCAAGGAATCCTTCTGCACCTGAAATCGACTTGATTCTACGAAGATTAAACTTTTGAGAATTCTCTTCTCGCTTCTTTCTTCCATCCATTCTCTGCCATTAGCGAGAGAAGACATATACCAATATCTCGTCTTAGCCCAAACATTTCTTGTAGGTTGTGCAGTACCATGAATGAAGTCACGATAAACAGGAAGCGAGAGACCGGTTAGCCAACAAACCAGGACCGAATCCCCCTTAGCCATTAGCGTCATGTCCGACAACAACTGTTGCATTGTCATCTTCTCCGACTTCCGCCAAAGCATTTGCTTTTCCATGTATTCATTTTTTTCAGCTTTTTTCTGCTTCTGCCAATAGCCATGAGGGTTCAAGAAGAACCAATAGCCAAATAACACTACCAGCACTGCAATCACTACCAATGCCAACCTACACACTCTTTTCTTGATATTCTTTTCCATAATTTCTATCTTTTATTTGTTATTACTCACAATACACTTACATAACCATTATATTTTTTAAGCGTTCAACTAAAAAGTCCTCCTTTCAAAAGGTTCTTATGCTACCTTTTTCTGGTAACACGTTAATACATAATTAATCAAATCTGCATTCTTCAATTGTTTTTTACCAGCATCTCCACGTACATATAGTTCACAGCCATTCAAAAGAATAATGCCACCCTCCCATTTAGGGATAGAGATTCGGCAGAACAACTTACCTTCAACCGTTTTGTACCAAATCATTTTGATTTGAGATACAAACGAATAATTGTCTATCGCTTGGCTCAGCTGATTCATGAAGTCAGCCTGAAAATCTGCACGATTTTCAAAAGGTGCCTCATTCAATAGTTCATCTTCAACACCACGTATTGTACCATCATTCCCTACTCCAACATACACATCACCCATCTCATGACTATTGCCAAATGCTACAATCTCTTTAAATATCTGCTGATTTTGAAAACTTCGTTCACTACGAAGAGGATTGGCACTGTGCATAAATGAGCTTTTAAATTCACGATGAAGGTTTTCTTGCTTTCCTAAATCTACAGAATTTACCCCCAACAATGTTCCAAGGTATGCACTTTGCTCCTTTTCAGAGGACTTACTCTTCACATCCATAGCCTGAAGTATTGCATCTACAGTCAGTTCATTCTTCCTCAATTTATCCGCAAACATGTTCCACAACTCATCAAGGGATACCGATTGATATAATTGAGCATCTTCGTACAAGCTCTCTTTGTTCATCTTCTTCGCCTTAGCAGGAACCGATGGTTTTTGCAAAGGATTTGCTCTATGTTGATAGCATGTACTTGGATAGATTTTTCCATCCTCCATTTCACGTAATTTCAGAATCGTTCCAACAACTACATGTCCGTCAGAATCCATATACTCATTAGGCAATACCACAAAACTTGTGATACACCATTCTGGAACAATCCCCTCTTCACCATTATTCATATTTACATAACGCAAATATCTACCTGCTGGTAAATTCTTAACCTCAATCACTTTAGCTTCAAAGCTTCTTTTTGTTGTTGCCATAATAGTTTTAATTAAATTGTTTAAATAATCAGATTGCTTCCGAAAGGCTCTTGCTTTAGAAAGATTCTGCTTTTGCAAATAAAATCGTGAAAAGCGATTATCTTTCAACGAATATTTGTCCAAAGCTCGTAGTACAATCTGATTGGTTTGAATAATAATCTGATTCATAATCCATCATGATTTTACAAAGTAAACCTCAGGTTTATCTTGATGCTTCAGCCAAGACTTTCTACAGCTTGGCTGAAGCTTTTATGACACCTAATCATCTTCCATTCCATTGGGAAACATCATGTCAAGAGCATCTTGATTAGTATTCTCCGTCACTTCTTCCCAATCTTCTGGATTGTTCTCATAATCCTCGTACTCTTCTTCCGAAAGATCAAAAATTGTTCTGTCGTCACTCATGTTTTTAAAAAATTTAAACGTTTATACTAAAGTTTTTCCAGATCAGAGATTGCCTTTGCCTTAAGTTTCTTTGACCAAGGTCCTTTCTCGATTTTTGTCCTAATAGTTTCTTTGGTTTCACCATTCTTATAGAGTTTCTTAATTACTGCCTTAAACAAGGCATCAAAACCAAACTCTGTTAAAGCTGAAGTTACCGCACCAGCCAACAGCAAGAAGGCGATTCCACCAAGCATTCCCCCAGGACCAAGCAACGCCAACGCTGCTGTTATTGCTGCTGCACCACTCAATCCTGTCATAGAGATTGCTACCATTAACATTATACCAGGTACTCCAAGACCTGCAATTTTATTAACTATTCTATCCATTTTCTTATATTTTTATGGATTAATAAACTTTGGAAGCAAATTTGCATAAACGCAGGCAGGCTTCCTTACTACCTTTTGTTCCTTGCTGGTTGTGGAAAGACCTGGGGGAAACAAAAGGATAGCAGGAAGCCTAATATCTTTAGTATAGACTTACAAAACTAATCATCTTCAGTATCGCCCCTTATCAAACTTCCACATTCGCAAGGTGTGAAGAATCAACTTCATAATTGAAATGAGATTTGTTATGTCACCATAATTAATTCAAATTTAATAGTTCATTACTTGAAGTCATTCCAACTGCCTATAGGCTATCATAGAACCACTTCGTTAACTAACTCTGGTGCAAAAGTATAAAAAACAAATAAGCGTAGCAAATTCACTAGAATATTGCCACGCTCATTTTGTTACAATTTTTAACAACCAATTAATTATCAACTACTTACAACTTATTCTTTATTTATTTTTTTAAATTTTGCTTCAAAATCTGCCACTTTTGGAGTATTCATACACAATTTTATTAACTTGACTTTACTTTCTAATCCATTAGTCTTTAAATTCTCTTCAATTGTTATATCAGTATTGTTTGCTACAGATTTGAGATTAAACAATCTTTCTATATCCTTTACTCTAGTAGCTCTACCGTTTAGAATTTTACTATATATTTTATAACAAAATAACCTATAACAACTTCTCGGTCCGAATTCCGCCCTATATTTTATTTCCTTATTGACTTCTATTGAAAGTAAGCCACAGACACAGGCATTAGAGATAGCACTTGCTAATTTTTCAATAGTATCAACCTCCATATCTACTTTTTCTTTTATAAGCAGCTTGACTTGTTTCACAAGTGCCGACTTTTGAACTCCAGACAGACACATTGAATCTAGAGAAGTCTTGCAAAAACCTTTAGAACTCAACGGTACAGGTATAAGGGACTTCAAATGATTATTATATATACGTTGCCCTTTATCTTCAATTTGAACTTGACGATTAGCTTCTGAAACATTGAGCAATTTTATATAAAGGTATGCATCATTCCCTATTGTCTTTGATTTTATTGTATGAAGTCTGCCAGACTCCTTAAGAATTCCAAGATATCTATTATCATTTATTCGACTACTTTTCATTATTATCATAGAAAAACCATTCTTATTCAGTTTACCCTCAAAAAGGTGTTTGAAGAAAGCCTCGGAAACAGGATGTTCCTCATCTATATAAACGACAAAGCCTTTCGCCAGCACATTTTCATCGATAAAAGTTTTACTACGTAATCCATCAAAGGAAAGACCAGTAAACGCTAACAAGTCCTTCTCCTCATATTTCTTTAAGGAATAATGAGAACAATCTTGTGGATAAAGACCTACAAGAGGACGTACCTGCATATCACCATAAGGCTGTAACTGCACATTAGAATAAACAATATCATCTTTATAATGCAGGATGGTATAAGGTACATTCTCCAAGACCTGGTTAATACCTAACTGCTCTTGAATTCGACTAACCAAAAAACTCAAGACATCCGAATCCCAAGCAAAACACTCAACAAAATCCAGCATATTCTTCAAATCATCAGAAAGAACTGAAAGTTGAGTAAGTAAAGCCAAATCTTCTTCTGTCTTGAACATATTCCATCTAAGAAGCCTTAATACAACTTGCTCTGTCGAAAGCTCCCCTATACGTCCATACTTTTGTTCAAAAGTCTTAGTAAATTGAACTATAGCCGTATCTGTCTTCTGCAATTTCTTTTCATTATACACAAATCTGAACATACTCTTGGTCGGAACACCTAGATCATCAACCAACTGTAAGTTTCTTCCTGTAGGCATTTTTCCTTCCTGTATTTTCCTTAACAGAAGATTCTTTATATCTTTATGCCATACAATCACGAGCCTTGGTTTCAAGTCATACAAAACATCCAAAAATGCTTTAAAGTCATCATCTTCTTTTTTAGACAACGCCTCTTCAACTCCATACAAGCTAGTATGGGTAAGGCTCATCTTTGTAAAATGTTGAATGTAATTATAGAAAGCAAGATGGTTCCAATATTTTCTTTGCTCATCTGGTTCCATACAATCTTGTGTTCCCGTTATATAAAGCAAGAACTCCTTAAAACATTCATAGCCAGGGAAATGCTCTAAATAACAGTTAAAAGCTTCATAGGTAGTATACCGCAAATCATATTGTACAGTACCATCAACCTCACTCACAGCCCAGTCGCAATTTTTATCATATTTTTTACTATTGCAATTTACGACACAGTCCTCATAGTGTTCACAGCCTTCTTGTGGGCACCAGTGATTGATACCTACAACCAAAGTTCCCCCTTCTTTCCACTCCTCGGTTATTCTTGGATTGAAAAGATACTTCGGGGTCTTATGACCTTTACCCATACACTTCTTTAACATATCATTATAGAAGCTAGAAGACTGACTATCTATATACGTTCTATCCATTTATCAATTTCTCCTCTATTAGTTTTATCGTTGAATACCATTTCTGTATTGCCTGCATTTTACTCACATCATGAAGTGTAGGGGATTCTAATTTCATAATACGTGCATATTCGTACTTAAATAGAACCACAAACACTATCTTTTGATAAGCACATAATGAAGTATCTCGACGAGAAACAGAACCACGCATGATATAATTCTCGGCATAACAAGTCTTGCATATATTGATGAAAGGGCAATAAATACAACATTCTTCTTTATGCTCATTGTCTTCCCTCATCTCAATATGTTCTAGCTCACTTGACGTTTTTTCACCACAAACAGAAGGAAAGCACATATGGCACGGATAATACTTTCTTGTTTGAAAATCAAAAGCTCGACAATTACCTATGTTACATAGAGCCGTAAAACTTTCGTCAGCCAAAGTCCACGATATGTCATAACTAAAGAACTCGCAAGGTACTATAGTTGGATTATCCAAATAGAACTGAGCCAAATTCAACATTTGGTGATAAAACTCCTTTTCCAAATGGCATTTTTTCCAATCTGTCATTAAAGAAAAACGAGAATATATTTGATTGAACCCTTGCGAATGTAAGTACTTTACATTTTCTGCAACATATAACAACGTCGCTGGCGTGATAACCATATTAAGCCTAACGTCCTTCCATGTCTGAACAAAAAAATCCAAATCAATCTTATCAAAAGAATTAGAGCGATTTATATTATGAGATTTTCTGTTACCATCTAAGCTCAACTTCAAAGTTATCTTATCTCGATTCTCATACAACCATCTCTTTATTTCACCATGAATCAGCGTACCATTAGTTGTCACACTAAAATGATAATATTCGGGAAATTGTTTCTTCCAAAGTGTTTCACATAATTGTTTTATCTTAGGGAACACTAAAAAAGGTTCACCTCCATGAAGTTTTATCTTAGTTCCATGTTCAGTTTTCTCCATCAACATTTTTTCCAAGATAGAGACCGCTTCAGCTACATCAAATTCTATATCATTCTTATTCTTCTCAAAACAATACACACAATTAAGGTTACAACTAAAATTAGTTGAAACATATATTCTCCTACTATATTCTAATGACGTATTCATGATAGAGATTTTAGTTTTGCTAACATTTAGGTCCATAAAATCGTTCAACTTTATGGACCTACCATGTTATATTTCATTTAACCATACCATTGACCACAAGCCTTTATAATATTAGGCTTTGTATCATGTGGATTAACTCTTGTCTGGTTCTTCTCCAGCCACAACGTTACAGCATCTTGCTGAATCTCCATTTCGTTTTTCATCTTGCTAACGCAAGTGGAAAACATTTTTCTACTACTTTTATCAAACATAATATTTTAAATTTATTGAAACATTTTTTCATTCAAACGTATCATCATATCATAAAAATATTCTTTATTTCCTAGACTACATTCCCTATTGGCATTCTCCATCATTTTTAAATTACATTCTTTAAAACCATCGAAATACTTGACTCGGCAGTCACCTCCACAAATATACTTTAGTTCACATTCTTTACAAGGCATCAAATTATTGACATTAGCTAATTCACGGGCTTTTTTTGCCAAAGTTAATATTGATGTAAAATCATCGTTCCGAACATTTCCTATAGATTTCATTTGTTGTAAAATTGGACACAATACGACATTACCATCAGCAGAAATCGCCAAATTTCCATAATCACAATTATCTTCCAATCCACCATTCTTATGGAAATTTATAAAAGGCTTATCCATAAAATCTCCATAAATACCATCATAAATTTCAGTTACAATAGCTTGATACTTTTTTTTCTGTTCATTAGTAACAACAATGTTCCTCCCTTCCAAAATATCAAAGGTAAACTTTACTAGAAAATTTATATCTCCATATTTTTGATATAAGTTCTTAGCAAACTCAACATATTTAGGATAATCAACTTCCAAGTTCTTATCAAGATACGGAGTTACTGATATTTCTGTATATACATGATATTTCAAAAAAAATCTACAGTTTGAAGGGCCTTAGAAAAATTACCTTTTCCTCGGACTTTCGAATTCGTCTCTTCCGAATATCCATCAATACTGATCTGAACACGCGAAAGCATTGGAGCTATTTTGCTTATAGTCTCTTCTGTCCAAAGTGTACCATTTGTTAGTATCTCATTTTTAATTCCTAAATTGTATGAATACTCTATTATTTGCAACAAATCTTTCCTCAAAGCTATTTCACCACCAGAAAAAACAATAACCTTACCACCGGAATTATAAAACTTCTCTAAAACTGAATAAACCTCATCAGTAGAAAGTTCATTGTTTTTCTTAATACCAGCAAACATATAGCAATGAGGACAACGCATATTACATCCATTTGTTAGATAAAACTGCATTGTTCCTGTTTCATGCTTAAAATGTACTTTTTTATTTTCAAATTTTCTTGCGATAATTTGAGTAACTACAGCTTGAGCATTTTGATGAGAACCAGAAAAATGCTGTAAAGCTTCACCTAGCTGGTTATTATGCAAAAGATTAAGGAATGACAATTGTTCTTCATTTTGTAAAACTATCCAATTCGCAGTTTCTGGTGAAACCACTAATATCTTATTAGCATACCTGATATTTACCATTTTTGAAGGTAAAGCAAATATTTTGTCAAGAGGGATACTTTTTCTTACAACTGTTTTAACTTCTTGCTCCATAAGAATATAAGTTTTAAGATAGACGAGACAAGCTCGCCTATCTTTGTGTTTTTACAACTACTACATTTTTAAGCAGCAGCACTACCTTTTGAAATTGTTGCCCAATTGAAATAGCACCTAGCAAAACAACCCCATGCAACAATTTTCTGTTCTTTAGCCTGTGTGGCTTCTACATAATATTCAATATCCATAATTATAAAATTTAAAGATTATTTTTTGTTTTTACCTTTTAAAGCACTTGCAGCACCTGCAACAGCAACTATTGCGCCAGCTACAGCACCTACGAAATGTACACCCTCTTTGATGCCATTCCAAACTTCATTTTTTGTTTTCTTATCCATATCCAAAACTATTTTAAGTTATACATTTATTCTTCTTCACGCAATTTCTTTAATTCCTCAACCTGCTCACCAATACGTTTTTGCAAAGCAAACCATTCATCCTTACTATCCTCATGCTCACAATACTTGATTGCATTTGCTATACTACCTTTGGCAGTATAGAAATAATGAGATAGTTGGGATTCGGGAAGTTTTTTCAATTCATCCTTATGGATGGTCAAAGCATAGAAGAGAGCATTGTAGATGCTTGCAGCTTTTTTAAAGTAAGCATCATCTACGTCCAATTTCATTTCTCTTATAGAAATCATCCCAAAGAGCTTCTTCTAATCCTTCATTATCAAGAGTACCGAATGTCTTTTACTGCAACATAGCAACTGCTGCAGAATAGAGACCTTCCTCTTCAATATACTCATTTTCTTATTCGAGTACAGCTTGCGACTCCAACAGAGTTTCTTACTTGAAATACTCTACTCATAAGCATTCGTTTTTAAGTTCATTATATATGGCGGCCCCGGCTTTTCTGCCGAAACAGCTAGTAGTTTACTTCATTTTGCAAAGATTATGCAAACGAGCGCAATGAAAACTTGCTTTCAAATTGCCGAGTGCAGTAAATCATTTACTTTCAAGGGGCAAAGATAAGGAAATTCTGCGAACCAAACAAGTCCATAATGGTTCATAAGTGAAAAAAGATGGTGCGAACCCCCACTTTCTTCACTTTCTTGTAAGTTAGGCTCTGGTAAACCCGTAGAAAAGAAAATGTGAAAGAGGAATCCACACCATATGACGGTGTAGACTCGCTCAAACAAATCCTCGTTCTTTCTACGTTTCAATTTACCAGATTTCAACCTACAGAACTGAATAGCTTGCTCGTGTCCACAAGATGATCTTGTTTCTCTGCATCATAGCGACTTCAAGCGAGGACTTTCACCTGCCCTGTCACTAATACAATGGCAAATTTAGTAAAAATCTGATGAACCACCAAACTTTTAACAAGAAATCTTATGGATTCCTCTTATATTTCATATTTCAGGGGCTCCACTCCCTCCTTCTTCCTGCATCCATACCTTATTATATATAGAGTTATTGTCTATTCTGCTGCAAAAGTACAATCAGGATGCGACAAAAACTGACATAGGGAGAGGAAAAGATGAAAAGGGAAGTCAAATCCCTTAAAAAAAAATAAAACATTCGCAAAAATAGCGAACATAGATAATTAAGTATTACCTTTGCATAAGAAAAGCTGCACTCGGCAATTTGAAAGCAATCTTTCATTGCGCTCGTTTGCATTGTCTTTGTAAGCAATAAAACATATATGATTATGGAAATAACATTTGAAGAGGATTATCTCCGAGAATTATACTATGAGGGAAAAGCGCATAATAAGAAATATCGCTTCCAACCTCAAATCATCAAGAAGTACGTTCGAGTAATCGACCTCATGGCATCCTTGAACTGTACTGAAGATTTTTATCGCTACAAAGCTTTACACTACGAAGCTCTTGTGGGGGATAAGAAAGATCGTGAATCTGTTAGAGTCAATGACCAATATAGAATAGAGTTTCATTCTGAAGTTGTTGGCAACGAAAAACAAATCACGATATGTAATATATTAGAATTATCAAACCATTATAAATAAAAAACAGCATTATGTCAAACTTAGGTTTTGGTTTTTATCCAACTCACCCTGGTGAGGTTTTGAAAGATGAATTAGAGGAGCGTGGCATTTCGCAAAGAAAATTTGCGGAAAGCATTGGTATGGGATATTCCGTACTTAACGAAATTCTGAATGGCAAACGTCCTGTTACCACAAATTCAGCTCTGATGTTTGAGGCTGCATTGGATATTCCTGCCGATTCTCTCCTGAAACTGCAGATGAAATACAATATGCATACTGCCCGGAAAGATAATGCTTTGGTTGAAAAGCTCAAGCAGATTCGTAGAGTTGCAGCCATGTTATAAAAACAGAAATGCGGTCGCACAATACGGCCGCATTTCTGTTTTTGTACAGTTACCACACAACAACTGATATGTGATTTGCTATAGAATATTCCTAGAACCTGAATCCGAAGAACATTCTTACTCGCCATTTGTTTCTCTTCACCTGAAGATGATCCTCATCTCCTGCTACAGAGAAATTATAAACTATAGTGGCACCGGCAAACTTGTTACGCCAGGAATACACGGCTGCACCTCTACCGGTAATGATAGCAGATGGGAAATGATATTTCATGCTGTTACGAACGGTTGGGATTTCTGTATCACTACTTCCCTCCTCTACTTCTTCCCTCATCTTGGTATAGTCATGCGAATACACCGTGATGGTTGGCAAGGCTGACAGATGGAACAGCAGATGGGAAGATGGAACGAGATTATATCCATAGCCTGCACCGAGTGCCAACTCGTTAAGGCGGATAGTCATTCCCTTCACCTTCGTCTTGGAACCATCAAAACTAGCGCCTACCATCCAACTTCCGGCACTTCGCTTCTGTATGTAGCTCTGGCTGAAGGCTGCCGGGAAGGAGAATTTGCGGTAGTTGAAGGCATAATAGAAATTGAGATTCAGAGCCTTCTGCAAGATTTCTCCCTTATGGACATCTATCTCGTTGGAACCCACGTTCTGATGACCATGGAATGTCTTGGACGAGAGATAGACCACATCGAAGCCATAACGGTTGCTATAGGAGTTGAGGTTGAACTCGTAGTCCTGGTTCTTGCCGACCAGCTTGGCTGGGTTCACAGCCAAGCCAAGTCCCAATCCCCGGTAAGCCACAGCCATAGAGAGGGTTCCACGGCAGTCTGCCATCACCTTGGTATGCGTTTCCGTTCCATCCGCCTTCGCTGTAGTTTCCAAATCGGCTCCCGAAAGATTACCTCTCAACTTGATAGTCCATCGGGCATTTGGACGAGAGATGTAGGTAGTATCATACTTTATCTTGTAATAATTGGCTGCCAGCAGTGAATCTCCTCTGAACAATTGGCGGTCGTAGAGGCTCAATCGTCTTTGAATCTTGGCATAATGCTTCATGAACCTTTGCTTTTTCTTCTCACTCATTTTGCTCTTACCCAATTCTGCCATAAGAAGAGAATCGCCCCATTGGAGCATACGTCCCCTATCAGCAGACTGTCGCAACTGGAGTCGCAGGCTATCTGCCATCATCAGCAGTTCCTTCAGTTTCTTTCGAGGTTTCTTGTTCTGTCCGTTCTGGGCGATGGCAGGAGCAAGTACTCCCATAGAAAATACCACAAGAAATGATGCTTTCAACATCACCATTGACCCAGTTTTCATTTTTCGTCTATTCATCTTATTTATTTATCTTTCTTTCCTATTCCGGTACAAAAGTACTGCAAAACTTCGAAACAGAAAAGGAAAAAGCAAAAAAATAAGAAATGGGGAAAGAAAAGATCAAAAGAATTGATTTTTCGTAGAACTTTAAAAGAAGATAAAAATCAGCATCCGAAACCGTGGTTTCGGAAATACACAAAACATCAAAACAAATAAAAAAAACTTAAATCGGCAAACAAACAAGCTGATATTCAAGCATTTTTATTATCTTTGCATTCGAAACCGCCATTTCCGAAACAGCGGTTTCGAAAAATGATATAAAAAAAGAAACTCTAAAATTATAAAAATATGAAGTTCTTCGGAA
>OBCH01000071.1_pt1 | contig 29420 bp, 25 predicted proteins | sample 1495941 | NCBI WGS metagenome assembly OBCH01 (sample SAMN03418276, study PRJEB22391) | human gut metagenome | biome: human-gut; feature: organic feature; material: feces | host: Homo sapiens | place: Tanzania | collected 2013-01
CATTTGGTATGAGTTTATCCACAAGGGCTGAGAGTAAAATGCCCATAAAAAAGCACACCAAGCCCAAAATCTCGTCCCAAATGCCTAAATTTAGACTAGAAAACCCCTCAAAAGCCTCAGGCAAAATCTCCATAAAAGAGATATAAATCATCACGCCTGCTGAAAAGCTAAGCCCTATGGATAGGACTTTTGGGCTGTCTTTTTTGAGAAAAAACACCGCCACAGCACCGATACAGGTAGAAATACCCGCAAGCAAGGACAGCAAAAAGGCGATGAAAATTTGATAAGCGCTAAATTCCATTTGCTTTCTTTCGTTTGAAACTCATTTAAAGATAAAATGATAGCATAAATTTGGTGTTTTTTGTGGTGCTTTCATTTGTCTTTTTTTACTACAATACTTTTTTTGTAAGGAAAATTTATGTTTAAATCCTTTTTCATCACGGCAAAATGGGCGTTGTGGGCGTATGGCGGGCTTTTTTTGCTGCTCTTTTTTCTCTACATACAAACAAGCCTAAATGTCGCTATAAACGAGTGGTATAAGGACTTTTACGACATTTTGCAAAAGCCAAAAATTCAAAGCAAAGCCGAGCAAAAAGCAAGGCAAGATGATGAAAGCAAGGGGCAAATCCTAAGCCAAGATGAGTTTTTAAACGCCGTAAAAGCCCTAAATTTAGAGCTTTTAAACGATGACAATCAAAGCCTAAATTTCGCGCTCATTTACGCCAAAGCAAAAGAATTTGCCACACAAAATTCAGCACAAAATTCAGCCCCCAAAGAGCAAAGCCAAGCCCCAAATTCAGCCACGCACGAAAAGTCATTAAATTTAAACGCCACAAATTCAGCCCAAGCAAATCAAAACTTAAATTTCCAAGCACTCGCCACGCAAAAAGGCATAAATTTAGACATTTTCATCGACACAGCCAAGCATTATGCCGCCACAAAAGTAGCACAAAAAAAGCTTGACGAGGCGAATTTCCTTAATAAATTTTCGCTTTATTTTTACCAAAGCCTGCTCGAACACTTTTTTAACGCGCGCAGCATAAGCGGCGAAAACGCTTACAGCATAGGGATTTTTTACGCGATGATATGGGTTTTTCTTTGCATAGCCTTGCCTTATGTCTTAATAGCCACGATAAATGTGTATTTTGCGAGCATTTACGCACTCAAATGGCGCGAAGCGATGACTTTTGAGTATCTTGCCTTTTGGAAAGCAAAGGACGACAACATAGAAGGCAGCTCGCAGCGCATACAAGAGGACATTTACAACTTTTCTAAAATAGTCGAAAGCTTAGGGCTAGCCTTTATCCGCGCTTTGATGATACTTTTTGCCTTTATACCCATACTTTGGGCTTTAAGCGGGGTTATCGCCGCGCCACTTTTTGAAGGCATAGATGAAAATTCCATTTTCGCTCCGCTCAAACATATAGACGGGCTTTTGGTTTATGTCGCCCTTTTCATCAGTCTTGGCGGGCTTTTTATCTCGTGGTTTGTTGGCATAAAGCTACCCGGGCTTGAATACAACAACCAAAAAGCCGAAGCCGCCTTTCGTAAAGAGCTTGTTTTTGCGGAGGATAATAGGCGAGATTATGCCACACGCGAAACGATGATAGAGCTTTTCACAGGGCTTAAATTCAACTACAAAAGGCTTTTTTTGCACTATGGCTATTTTAACATTTGGCTTATTTTATTTGAACAAATCATCGTCATAGTGCCGTTTCTCATAGTCGCTCCGTCTTTATTTGCTGGTGCTATCGGGCTTGGCGTGGTGATGCAAATGAACAATGCCTTTGACCAAGTGCGTAGCTCGTTTAGCGTTTTTATCACAAATTGGACAAAAATCACAGAATTAAGAAGCATACACAAGCGTTTGCGTGAATTTGAGGAAAATATCGAGTATAGAAAAAGCCTTAAACGCTAGCTTTTAGCTTGCTGAAAAAGCCTTTTTGTAGCACTTTAAAGGAAAACGATAAAATTTTTAACAACCGTGCATTGTAGGCATACTTTTACTCCAAAAAATCCTACTTGGATAAGTGAGCTTTTAGGTGTGGCAAATCAAGGTGTAGGTATGGTGCATTACTCGCAAAACATTTTATGAAAAGTCAAAAATAAATAAATTTTCACTTGACACTGAAACTTTTTTATGTTATAATCTTGCCACTTTCTAGGGGGTCCTCGTCCCCCACCTTTAAAATTCGTGCTTTGTATCTAGCAATCTCTCATCAAAGCTGGCTAAAACATCATCTAAAAACAATATGATTTTATCGGGGGCAATAGCTATGTATAAAGGATTTTTGCCGAGCATTATTTTAACATTTAATCGTGGGTAATTTCGATTTAGTTTATAAAGATTTTCAAAATGAAAAGCTCGGTTACGAACAATTCTTATAAGATGAAGCAAAGTTTCAGCCTTTTGTGTTAGCCGTAACTTTGAATGTCCTATTTTATTTTTATTACCTTTGTAATATGCACTAAAATTAAGCTTTATGATAAAATCTTTGTCAAAAATTTGTGTATGAATGCCATAAAAATCAGCTATTTTTACCCAAAAACCTAAATTTTGTTTTGAAATAATTTGATGCTTTTGTAGTGCAAGTATATCATCGCTCAATAAATCCTTATGCGAATAAATCCACCTTGCATTACTTTGGCTTAAAATTTTATCGATTTTATTGCGAATGATGACTTCTAAAAGCCCTATTTTAGGGCTAATCTTACCGACAAAATAAAAATTGTCAAAATGCTCTTGTGGATTTTTATAGCTTTGCAATCTTTCTTTGGAAAAGAGCCTTTGCAAGTCTTTTTCGCTGAAATTTGGCATTGTTTAATTTGTCGATTTTAAACAACTCATATAATCTTGCATAATTGTTAGCAGTGGTTGTCCTTTGGACACTTCCGCCCCTTTAACGACAAAAGCCCTAGCAGTCAAAATCATAGAGTCTTTGTTCCCACTAGTGTCTTGTGTCCCAAATATAACAATTTGACTTTCATTGTTAAGGCATTTTTGTAGAATTTCTCCTTTTGTTTCATAATTTGTAGCCATTAAATCATAGCTCAAAATCTTATAATCAGGGTATTTTTCCTTTACCAAAGCCACAGCTTTCTTTTCAGCTTCACTACTTGGCTTAAATTCATCGCCGCCCCCACACGCACTCAAAAACAACCCAGCACCGATTAAGGCACTTGCTACGCCTACCTTTGCTACATTTATAGCACTTGTCGCCACACTGATTTTAGTAAGATTTTTCATCTTTTGTCCTTTAAAAGTAAATTTTCGTGTAATTCTATGCTTTTTTGGTTAATGAAAGGCAAAGCACAAAATTTTAAGTAAAATTTGCCAAATTAAAGAAAAAATTTATTGAAATTTTGCTAAACTAATAAGTTTAAAACTCATTTTAGCGAAAGGACAAAAATGGCTACGAACGAGAGTAGGCGAAGCTTTATAGGCTTTGCATTTGGCACAGTAGCTGCTGTGGGCGGTGTTTTATCGCTTGTGGCGGTGAAAAAGACCTGGGACCCACTGCCTAGCGTAAGGGCTGCGGGCTTTACCACGGTGGATTTGTCGGGTATGAACGAAGGCGAGTTGCGCACGGTAGAATGGCGCAAAAAGCCTATTTTCATACTCAAAAAGAGCGCGGATATGCTCAAAGACCCAAAAAGAGAGCTTTCGATAGAAAACTCACCTTATGTCGTAATGATAGGGCTTTGCACGCATTTGGGCTGTATCCCGTCCTATGCCCCAAGCGAGGGAATGTTTAAGTGTGCTTGCCACGGCGGAGAATTCGACATTAACGGCAAAAACACCTTTGGACCGCCACCTAGACCGCTTGATATACCGCCTTTTAGGATAGATGGCACTAAACTCGTCCTTGGAGAAGAAGGACCTGAGTATAAAAAAATGATAGCGGAGGCGTAAAATGGCACAGATAAGAAAAGCAACAGGCTTTATCGATTGGCTAGACCAGCGTTTGGCTGTGAAAAAATTTATGAATGTAATGATGATAAAGTATTGGATACCAAAGCAAATCAACTTTCTTTGGGCTATGGGCGTGATTTTAACCACGCTTTTTGCGGTGCTTTTTGTAACGGGCTTACTGCTTGTGATGTATTACAAGCCAGATACGGCTTTGGCGTTTGATAGCGTCAATAAAACCATTATGCAAGAAGTCGAATACGGCTGGCTGTGGCGGCATTTGCACGGCGTTGCGGCATCAGTAACCTTTCTCATCATCTACATACATATGCTTACGGGCATTTACTATGGCTCTTATAAAAAGGGGCGTGAGATGATTTGGATAAGCGGAATGCTGCTCTTTGTGGCGTTTTCAGCCGAAGCGTTTAGCGGATATATGCTGCCTTGGGGACAGATGAGTTATTGGGCTGCGCAAGTTATCACTCAGCTTTTTGGCGGAATTCCATTTATCGGCGATGCGCTGGTGATTTGGATAAGGGGCGATTATGCGGTGAGCGACCCTACGCTTACTCGCTTTTTTATGCTGCATGTGTGTTTACTGCCGATTTTGATTATGGCGATTATCGTGCTGCACTTTTATTCGCTGCGCGTGCCACACGTCAATAACGAGATAGCCGAAGAGCTTGATTTCGAGCTTGAAGCTAAAAAATACGAAGATGGCGACACCAAAGGCGCGAAGGTTATACCTTTTTGGCCCGGCTTTTTAAGCAAGGATTTTATGTATATTAGCTTGTTTATGATTTTTTTCATCTACCTTGTATGCTTTAAATTCAACTTTGCTATGGACCCCATCAACTTTGACCCTGCAAATGCGCTCAAAACCCCAGCGCACATTTACCCTGAATGGTATTTCTTGTGGAGCTATGAAGTTTTGCGTGGATTTTTCTTTGATGTGGCTGGTATCAAGGCGTTTGACATAGGTTTGGCTGCCTTTGGTATCGCGCAAATCATCTTTTTCTTTTTGCCTTGGCTTGACAGAAGCGATGTGGTAAAGCCTGCGCATCATCGCCCTGCGTTTTTCGTGTGGTTTTGGGTGCTGCTTGTGGATTTAATCGTGCTGACTATCTACGGCAAGCTGCCGCCGACAGGAATGAATGCTTGGGTAGGCTTTTACGCGTCCATCGTGTTTTTGTTACTCTTGCTCGTGGTGCTGCCTATCATTACGATTAAAGAGAGAAAAAAGGAGAGCAAATGAGAGAGTTGAAGATATTTTTCGTAGTCGCTGTATTTACAGCACTTGTGTATTGGGGCGTTGAGCCTTATGCTCACTCTGTGATGAACCCCCACGTCGCGCCTGCAAATTTTGACTTTGCCAAAGAGGACATAGATTTTGCTAAAAGCACGCTTGCTGCAAAGCAAGAAGAGCTTGCTCTTGCAAATGAAGAGCTAAAAAAAGCAAAGAATTCCAAAGACAAAGAGCTGAAAATTCAAGCTGAAAACAAGCAAAAAGCCGCTGAGGCTGCTGTGGAGAGTGCAAAGGCAACCCTAGCTGCAAATCAAGCCTTGTGGGACAGAGTTAAAGAAATCGACTTTAAAGCGGGCAACGCTCAAAGCGGGGCTGAATTTTTCGCTACAAACTGCGTAGCCTGCCACAGCTTAAAGACGGCTGGACTTGAAGGGGCGATTCCTGACTCGTCTATTTACGGCGTGTTGCCGCCTGATTTAAGCTCCACAGGCGCGCTTTATGATGAGAAATTCCTAGCCGCACTCATCTTAAATCCAGCACTTGCGCTCAAAGTAGAGCATAAATTCGGCGAGGCTTTCATAATGACAGCCTACAATGACGAGACAAGCGGCGAGGACGCCAGCGTTGCTAAGCAAGTAGTGAGCGCAAATATCGCTAATGTCATCGCTTATTTGAAAGAAGTCAGCAAGGACTACAAAAAGGCGTTTGAAAGCGAAGTGAAAGAGGAGCTAAAAGCCAAATACGCTAAAATGCAGGATTTAAGCCAAAGCGACAAGGCTAAATTTATGGAAAAAGACTTAGCCTTTGCAAAGGCAAAGAACGATTTCATCGAGGCTTGCGGGCGTTGCCACGATATGAAGTATGATGGTTTCAAGGCTTTATCGGCGATGAGTGATTTAAATGGCTATTTGGGTATGAATCCGCCTGATTTGTCGATGATGATACGCGCAAGAAGTGGCGAATACCTTAACAATTTCATCAACAACACCCAAAAAGTGCTTGCAGGCACGGCTATGCCACGGGTTGGACTTACGCAAAACGCCCAAGCTAGCGTCATCTCATATATGGAAATGGTTGGCGACAGCAAAAAAGACGAGCGCACGAGCGTGGGCATAGGCGTGATGATATTTTTCGCTATTTTGAGCGTTTTTGCAATTTTGTGGAAACGCAAGGTGTGGAGCGAATTGCACTAAATTTAGCCTTATATTTTTTTAGGTTAAATAAAGGCTAGCGGAAATTCTCGCTAAATAAAGCCTAATTTAGGGCGGTGTTGAAAAACTGCCCTAAATTTCAGTTTCTTGGGATAAATTTATAGTGGGTTGGTTTAAAACTTGAAAGTAAGTGTTGTTTTATGTATAATGTCGCATTAAGACAAAAAGGATTATAGATGGCGACATCATCGACATAGATGTGGATAATTTTACGATAAATGCGCGTTTAAGTGAGAGTGAAATCGCCGAGCGAAAGGCTAAATTTAAGCCCTTGCAAAAGCCTTTAAATTCAAGGTGGCTTGCACAGTATCAAAAGCTAGTTTCAAACGCAAGCAACGGCGCAGTTTTGGATAGTGAATATTTTAAGGGTTGATTTAGAGTTTTAAGGCGGTATAAATGCTTAAAATTATCCTTAAAAACCAAGATAAAACCAAAGAGATTGAGTTTTATGAGCTTGAAAATGAGTGTTTAAAGGTTAAATTTTTCAACCAAGATACGCTTTATACTTATGGCAAGGGCAAGTATGAGTTGCTTGAAGTGGCAGAGCTTTGTCAAGATGAGCTTAAAACCTTTGAGTATTTAGCTAAAATCGCCGAAACTATCGGCATAAAGGGCGATGATGACAAATCGTTGCTTGCAAACGAATACGCAAAAATTGAAACCAACGACAAGCCACAAAGTGCGCTTTTTGCTTATCTTAATGCTGATTTTAAGCCCGCTAAATACCAAGACAACAAGCCTTTGCTCTTTCCTTTTGGCTCGAATTTATCGCAATTTAAGGCTGTTAAAAACGCCATTTTAAACCAAATCAGCGTTATTGAAGGACCGCCAGGCACAGGCAAAACGCAAACTATCCTTAATATAATCGCAAATTTACTTTATCAAAACAAAAGTGTAGCGGTAGTTTCAAACAATAACGCCGCCACGCAAAATGTCTTTGAAAAGCTTGAAAATGTGGATTTAGATGCCATTTGTGCTGTGCTTGGCAAAAGAGAAAATAAAGAAAAATTTGTCCAAAATCAACACCAAAATTTACTTAAACTTACTCAAATTCATCAAAAAGATAAGTTTCAGATTTCGCAAAATTTGCCAAATTTACAGCGTGAGCTTGAACGCAAAATCGCCGAATGCAACGATAATTTACACGAATTTTTTACCTTGCAAAATGAAATAGCAAAATTAAAAATTTTTCTTTCTCAAATAAAACTTGAATTTACGCATTTTAAAGCCCAAATGCCAAATTTTACCTTGCCAAAAGTAAGAAATTTAGGCAAATTAAAAGCTGAAAAACTTTTATACATAAAAACGCAAATCGAAGAAAAATTAAAAATAAATTTTTGGCTTAAATTAAAGCTTGTTTTATTTTATGGCATAGGTGATTTTGCTTTTTATAAAAGCTCTCTTATAGATATTATATGGGCGTTTGAATGGCTTTACTATGAAAGTAAAATTGCTACACTTCATAAAGATTTAGAGCAGAAAAACGCTCAATTTCAACTCTTAAAACAAAAGGACATTCTTAACACACTTAAAAAGCTTTCTATGCAGGCTTTAAAGCTAAATTTATCACAAAAATATGCTCAATTTAAATGCGCGGAATTTAGCCTTGATGATTTGTATAAAATACCACAAAAATTTGTAAAGCAGTATCCTGTGATTTTTAGCACCACACATTCTATCACAAATTCTTTAAATGCGGATTTTTTGTTTGATTATCTTATCTGTGATGAATCCTCGCAGGTTGATTTAGCCACAGGCGCATTAGCACTTTTTATGGCGCAAAATGTCATCATCGTAGGCGATACAAAACAATTGCCAAATGTCATCACAAATGAGCTAATCCCAAAAATTCAAGCTCTAAATAATTCCTATAAAATCGCACCTTGTTATGATTATTTAAGGCATTCTTTTCTTTCATCAATCTGTGAAAAATTCAAAAACGCTCCAAAACTAATGCTTAAAGAACATTACCGTTGCCATCCCAAAATCATCGAATTTTGCAACCAAAAATTTTACAACAATCAGCTTATAATTTTAACCCAAAATGATGATGAAAAAGATGCGATTAAGCTCCATTTTACCGCACAAGGCAACCACGCTCGTGGCAGGTTTAATCAAAGAGAAATTGATGAGATAAGTCAAGTTTTCTTGCCAGAACTTAAAGGGCGTGTCAAAGATGAGCAAATCGGTATCATCACGCCTTATAACGAGCAAAAAACAGCATTAGAAAAGGCACTTAACGCAAAAGATATTCAAATTGACACCGTGCATAAATTTCAAGGAAGAGAAAAAGAAGCCATTGTTATTAGCGTTGTCAATAACGAAGTGAGTGATTTTGTAGATAACCCACAAATGCTAAATGTCGCCATTACACGAGCCAAACGCTTTTTAAGACTTGTCGTCTCGCCAAATTTTACACAACAAAATAGCCACATTAACGATTTAATTAAATACATTCAATACAATAATTTTGAAACAAAGCAAAGCACTATAAAATCAGTATTTGACTTGCTTTATCAACAAAATTATGAAGCAAGGCAAAAATACCTTAAAAACAAACGCAAAATTTCACTTTATGATTCTGAAAATATCGCCTTTCATTTTATCAACGAGCTTTTGCAAAAGGGCGGTTTTTCAAATTTGTCAGTGGCTTGTCATATTCCGCTTTTGCGTGTGATAAATGGCGTTTTAAAGCTTGATGAAAAAGAGCTAAAATACGCTCAAAATCCACGCACGCACATTGATTTTGTGATTTATCACAAAATGGACAAAATGCCACTTTTAGGCATAGAAATTGACGGATACGCCTTTCACAACGAAAACGCCGCACAAACAAGGCGAGATGAGCTGAAAAATGCCATTTTGGCAAAATACAACTTTACGCTTTTGCGCCTAAACACCACGCAAAGCGGCGAAGAAAAACGCATTATAAACGCACTTGAAAAGATTGTTTTTTAAAAATTCTTTAAATTTTTGTCCGCATTTCATCAAAAATTTAAATTCAGCATAATTGAGTTAAAATCACGCTTCAAACAAATTTTTTAAAATTTTAACCATTTTAAAGGCTATTTAGCGGTTTTGCTTTACTTTCGCCACTACACGCAAGGCACAGATGAGAGTGTAATGTATTTTGTGCCGATAAAATAGCGTTTTCGCTTGATAAACACAAACAAGGCAAAAAACTAAATGATAAATTTTAAGTTTCTTTTAAGCTAAAATCAAGTTTAAATTTGCTATAATCTCATCTTTAAAACTCAAAATTTGTTAAATTTGTCGCGCAAAGCGTGAATTTGGCGTGTTTTGAGTGAATTTCACACGCACTAGTCCTTTTAGCTTGCTTAAACAACGAGTGCGGAGGAAAAAGCTAAACCACAAGGAGAAAAAATGGTAACAATGAGAGATTTGCTCGAATGCGGCGTGCATTTTGGGCATCAAACCAGACGCTGGAATCCAAAGATGAAAAAATTTATCTTTGGCGAACGAAAAGGCATTTATGTCATCGACTTGCAAAAGACTTTGCGCTACTTTCGCTATACTTACAACATAGTGCGAGATGCTGCTGCTGAGGGCAAAACGATACTCTTTGTCGGCACAAAAAAACAAGCAGGTGCTGCTATCAAAGAGTATGCGGAAAAGTGCGGTATGCCTTATGTGAGCCACCGCTGGCTTGGCGGTATGATGACGAATTTTGGCACGATTAAACAATCCGTGCGTAAGCTTGAAATCATCGAAAAAATGGAAGAAGAAGGCTATATCAAGCTTTTAACCAAAAAAGAAGCCCTAATGCTTACTCGCAAAAAGGAAAAATTGCTTGATTATTTAGGTGGCGTGCGCTACCTAAAAACTCAGCCTGATATGATTTTTGTCATCGACACGGTGAAAGAAAAAATCGCCGTTGCGGAGGCAAACCGCCTTAAAATCCCCGTCATCGCGCCGCTTGATACGAACTGCGACCCTGATTTAGTGGCTTATCCTATCCCCGGAAATGACGATGCCATTCGCTCCGTGCAGCTTTTTTGCCAAGAAATGGCGGAGGCGATTAACGAGGGCAAGAATTTACGCGAGCAAGATGCGGACTTGATAGAAAATGACGAGCAAGTGCGCGTGAGCGAGGAAGAAAAACGCGAGATTTTAGATGAGGCGTTGAGCGAAGAAGATGCTGAATTTAGACAAGAATTTGAAAAAGAGGACGAAAACAATGGCTGAAATCACCGCACAAATGGTTAAAGAACTACGAGAAAGCACTGGTGCTGGAATGCTTGACTGCAAAAACGCCCTTGCTGAGTGCAACGGCGACTTTGAAAAAGCCGTCCAACACCTGCGCGAAAAAGGGCTAGGCAAGGCTGCTAAAAAAGCCGACAGACTCGCCGCTGAGGGCTTGGTAAGCGTGAAAATCAGCGATGATTTTAAAAGCGCAACGCTCACTGAAATCAACTCAGAAACAGACTTTGTCGCCAAAAACGAAAATTTCATCAAGCTTACGCAAGACACCACAGCGCACATTCAAAGCAAGGGCTTTGTAACGAACGAAGAGTTGTTAAGCAGCACGATAAACGGCGTGAAATTTGAAGAGTATTTGAATTCTCAAATCGCAACCATCGGCGAAAACCTTGTCGTGCGAAGATTTGCTACCTTAAAGGCTGGGGCAAACGGCATTTTAAACGGCTATATCCACACAAATGGGCGCGTGGGCGTCATCATCGCTGCTACTGCGCAAAATGAGCAAATCGCCCAAAAAAGCCTGAATTTCTTAAAGCAGCTTTGTATGCACATAGCGGCGATGAAGCCTAGCTTTTTGTCTTACAAGGATTTGGACGATGAGTTCATCAAGGCTGAGTATAAAGCCCTTGTCGCCGAGCTTGAAAAGGACAACGAAGAGCGCAGACGCCTGAAAGACCCAAACAAGCCAGAGCATAAAATCCCAAAATACGCCAGCCGCAAGCAGCTCACGGCTGAGATTATCAAGGCTAGCGAAGATGAAATCAAAGCTGAGCTTAAAGCGCAAAACAAGCCAGAGCAGATTTGGGACAAGATAATTCCGGGCAAAATCAACTCTTTCATCGCTGAAAATTCACAGCTTGACAGCAAGCTGACACTTTTGGGGCAGTTTTTTGTGATGGACGATAAAAAGACTATCGAGCAGGTTATCGCTGAAAAGCAAAAAGAATTCGGCGGACACTTTGAGATAGTGCAGTTCATACGCTTTGAAGTGGGCGAGGGCTTGGAAAAGAAAAACGAAGATTTCGCAGCAGAAGTGGCTGCGCAAATGAGATAAAATGGCACTTTTAAGAGCGGAGAATTTAAGCCACAGCTTTGATTATCCGCTTTTTGAAAATTTAAATTTAGAGCTTTGTGAGCGCGAGTGCATAGCTATTCAAGGTAGCAGCGGGTGTGGCAAATCCACCTTGCTACACATTTTATCAAGCCTTTTAAAGCCCAAAAAAGGCAAGGTTTTTGTGAGAGATAAGGACTTATACGCATTGAGCGAAAACGCCCGCCTTAGAATCAGACGGCATTTTTTTGGCATTATCTTTCAAATGCACTATTTGTTTAAGGGCTTTTCAGCACTTGAAAATATCGAGCTTGCAAGCGTTTTAAGCAAGCAAGACATCGATGAGGATTTGCTTGAACGGCTTGGCATAGATGAGCTTTTGGGAATGAAAATCGGCAAGTTAAGCGGCGGACAGCAGCAGCGAGTGAGCATCGCACGCGTGCTTTGCAAAAAGCCTAAAATCATCTTTGCCGATGAAGCCACAGGAAATTTGGACTTTGACAACGCCCAAAATGTCATACACATTTTGAAAAGCTATGTCAAAGAAAATGACGCCGCGCTACTTTTCGTAACGCACGACAACACGCTTGCAAGTATGTGCGACAGGGCTTATAAAATCACGCAAAATGGGCTGAATTTAGAGTAAAATTTGCTTTGCCTAATACTTGTAGCAAATTTGCTAAATTTAACAATCCTTAACTCTCTTCTGCTACACTTACATAAAGTAAATCCAAAATAGCAAAAGCAAGGAAAAGGTGTGGAGCAAGGACTTATCAAAAACAAAATTCACATTTTAGATGTCTTTGATTTTTTGAAAGGTTTGCCTAATGAAAGCGTGGATTTAGCGATAATCGACCCACCTTATAATCTCAAAGTTGCGAAATGGGACAGCTTTAAAAATGAGCGTGAATTTTTGGATTTCAGTTATGCGTGGATTGATTTAATGTTATTGAAACTCACAAAAACGGCAAGTTTTTACATTTTTAACACGCCCTATAATTGCGCTTTATTTTTGTGTTATTTGCAAGGTAAGGCGCATTTTCAAAACTTCATTTGCTGGCATAAAAAGGACGGAATGAGTGCTAACAAAAGGCGATATAATGGTAATCAAGAAAGCATTTTATTTTATACTATGAATGCGAAAAATTACTATTTTGATTATGAAAGTATTCGTGTGCCTTATGATTCAGCCAAACGCATAGAACACGCCAGCAAAAAGGGTATTTTGAAAAATGGCAAAAGGTGGTTTCCAAACCCAAATGGTAAGTTATGCCCTGATGTGTGGGAGTTTGCAAGTGTGCGACATACAAACAAGGTTGCAGGTAAGGTTGTTAAGCAAAACCACCCCACGCCAAAGCCCCGTGAGATGATAGAAAGAATGATAAAGGCTTCAAGCAAGCAAGGCGATTTAGTGCTTGATTTATTTAGTGGCACGGGCATTACTAGCCTTGTGGCGAGTGAATTAGGACGAAAATTTATCGGCTGCGAGGCGAATGTGGAGTATTTGGATTGTGGATTAGAAGTTGTAAGGGACAAAAATGGACAATAAAGAGTTTTTAGACAAACTAACGGGCGTAAATCCCGCCCTAGAATGTTTAGCATTTCTCTACCATAGAATTTTGCGTGATGATTATCGTGGCACGCACAAGCTGCAACATTATCGGTGGAGCGCAAAATACATAAAACTTGTGCTTAAAAATTTGCATAAATTTAGTGATAAGGACGGCTTTTTGTATCACACAAGTGGCGATATTTATGAAGATTATGTTTATGCAAGCGATGAAGTAGATTTTGCTAAATTTTTGCGGGCTTTAAACTTTGATTTGCAAAATGCAAATGAAGGTAGCGTTACTGATATGGGTATGCGCAAAATCATCTTTGTGAATTTGCAAAGAATGGGTTTTATCAATCGCTACACAAAAGACAAAGAGCTTTGCGAGCTTGGTAAGACTTACCGCAATTATCGCTTTGTTAAGCTCACACAAAGCGGACTTGATTTTTTAAACGCCACTTCGCTTTTCGCAGAACAAAGGATTTTAGGGCTTGCACTTGATTTTATCTTTGAGGGCTTGGTGCAAGATATTTTGGATATTTTGACTTATTTTGATGAAAAACAAAGGTATTTAAGCATTGATGAGATGACCTTTTTTGTGAGTTATTTAGGGAAAAATTATAATGGCGAAATTTTAAATAAAGATAAAATTGTGGAATTTATCCTTGAATTTAGGCAGCTTAACGCAAGGCAAAAGGTGGTTACAAAGCTCATTAGCGATTTTTGCAATCCTAAAAATTTTGGTGGCACAAAGACAGATAAAAGGGACTTGCATAATTGGAAAAATGAGGCACAAAGCTTGTTTGATAGCCTTGCTTTAATGTCGCTTTTTGAATTTGATAGGACAAGCAAAAGGCTCTTTTTACGCACACAGATAGAGGGCGAAAAAATCATCTTTAAAAGAAGTAATGCTATAAAACAAGAGTATTTTAGTAATCACGGCGTAAAAAAGGACGAAATTTTCGAGCTTCATCATATAGTGCCTTTTTATTTTGCCAAAGATATTGATACGCTTAAAATCATTGATGCGTGGCAAAATCTCATTTATATTGACGCAAATTCGCATAAACGCTTAACGCATAAAAATGGGCGAAATGCCATAAGGCTGAATTTTAAGGGTGAAGATGTGATTTTAGATGATTTTATGGGTTTTTCTTTGTGTTTAAAATTTGAGCAAAATGCCAAGTATCAGCCAAATTTACAAGGCGTGATGAAAGAATATAACGAGAAATTGCTATGAATTTAAATGTGGTATTTTACCATTCAAGCACCGCTATGAGCGAGTTGAATGAAAATAGCGTGGATTTGATTATCACAAGTCCGCCTTATTTTAATATAAAAGATTACGCTAAAAATGGCTATCAAAACGCCACGCATTCAAAGAGCATTAAGGGCGATTTGGGTGCGCTGAATGATTATGAAAGCTATATTAGCGAGCTTTTAAAGGTGTGGCGTGAGTGTGAGCGTGTGTTAAAACCAAACGCTAAACTTTGCATAAATGTCCCGCTAATGCCTATGCTAAAAAAGGATTTTAACACGCATTATAACCGCCACATTTTTGACTTGCAAAGCGATATTCAGCACAGCATTTTAGAGCGCACAAAGCTTTTTTTGCTTGATATGTATATTTGGAATAGGACAAATTCTACCAAAAAGCTAATGTTTGGCTCTTACCCTTACCCACGCAATTTTTACGCCCAAAACACCACTGAATTTATAACTATTTTTGTTAAAGATGGCAAGCCACGAAACGACATTTCACAAGAAATCAAAGAAGAAAGCAAATTAAGCCAAGATGAATGGGTAAATTTTACCAAGCAAATTTGGGATATACCCGTGCCAAACAAAAGCGACAGCGCATTTGGTAAGCATTCAGCCCTAATGCCAGAACAAATTCCATATCGTTTAATCAAAATGTTTTCTTTCGTGGGCGATTTGGTGCTTGACCCTTTTGCGGGCAGTGGGACGACTTTAAAGGTTGCCAAAGAGCTAAAACGAAACTTTGTGGGCTATGAAATTTATGAGCATTATAAGAGCGTGATAGAGGAAAAATTACATTGCCATAAATTATTTGCTTAAAAAGTTATGAAATTTTATGAATTTTTCGTGCCATTTGCAAAACAAACAAAAATTCGATGAATTTTTTTAAAAAATTCACAAATTTATCTTAAAATTTACGCTAAAATTCACAGCAAAAAGCAAATTTAAAGGCAAAAGCCTATCAATCAAAGCCAGCACAAGAGCAAAGAAAGGGGCGCAAGTGGAATTCATTAACTACCTAGGCGATGAAAATGTCGCCAAATTTATGCTTTTGTTTGCTCGGGTTGGCGGGCTTTTTGTGTTTTTTCCTTTTTTTTCGCATACAAATATCCCGCAGGTGATAAAGGCGACTTTGGCTTTGTTTCTCACTATGTTTCTTTTACCCTTATCGACTTTTCAAACCCCGCAAATCAACACTTTTTTTATTTTGCAGATTTTAAGCGAAGTGCTTTTTGGTATGATAGCGGGGCTTATGATGACACTGATTTTTACGATTATCCAGTTTGCGGGCGAGCAAATGGCTTTTACTATGGGCTTTACTATGGCTAGCGTGATGGACCCTAGCACGGGCGCGAGCGTGCCGATAACTTCTCAAATTTTAAGCCTTATCGCCTTGCTTGTGTTTTTGGCTTTGGACGGGCATCACTTGTGCCTTGTGTTTTTGAGCAACTCGCTTGGCTATATCCCGCTTGGAGAGTTTTATTTGAAAGAAAATTTCTTGCGTTTTATAAACATTTCTATGGTAAATGTCTTTCTCATCGGCTTTACTATGGCTTTTCCTGTGCTTGCTATCAATTTGCTTGCGGATTTGATTTTTGGGCTTTTGATGAAGACTATGCCGCAGTTTAACTTGCTTGTCGTGGGCTATCCTATGAAAATCGCCCTTGCTTTTGTGGTTTTAATCTCAATTTTGGTTATAATGATGGAGTATTTTTGGACGCTTATTGAAAAAGTTTTTACAAATATGCGAGTTTTGTTTTTCACATAAGCGCAAAATAATCAAATTTATCGTAAAATAACGCTAGGAATTTAAAGGAAGGCTATGAAAACTTTACTTTTCAACAAAAACCCTATCATCTCAAAGCTCGTTAGAATGAGCGCTCAAAAGATGGAGTATGAATTTGAAGAGCGTTTAAACTACGCTAGCGACATAGATGGCTACGATGTCATCATCGTTGATGACGGCATAAGTGCTGATTTAAAGGTGCTTCAAGGCAAGTGCAAAAAGCTCATTTATATCAGTAGTGGCGCAAGTGCGAACGAAGAGAGCAGGCAAGTCCTGCATAAGCCCTTTTTACCAACGGATTTAATCGCCCTAATGCGTATAGACGAAGCAACAGCAGCGCAAGCAGACAAAGACAGAGGTGCAAATGCCGAAAAAGACGCTTTAAAAAGCGAAAATGCAAGCGCAAATGCCGATGAAAACGCTAGTGCAGATGAAGAAGATATTGATTTGGACTCTTTGAGCTTTGACAACAAACTTTTAGAGCCTGAAAGTGCGAGCGAACCAGCCCTTGCAGAAACCCAAAATGAGAGCGCAAACGCGGCAAATGATGAAGCAGCACCCGAAAGCGCAAGCGATGACAACGCCCAAGATAACAACATTTACTTGCAAGACATAACGGGCGAAAACGCCGAAAATGCGGGCGATGAAAAAGAAAGTGCCGCTACAACAGCTCAAAATTCAGCTAGCGATGAGCCAAGCACTGATGAAAACGCCCAAAACACCGAGCCTGAAAAGCCAAAAGATGAGTTAGAAATCACGCCTGTGGATTTTAAAGCAGGGGATTTTGACTTTAACTCCATCGCTCCAAGTGGCGAAACCGCACTTAACAGCGATATAGCCGATGAAATTTTAGCCAACATACAAAGCCAAGAACCAGCCAACACGAGCGAGCCAGCGGACGAAAGCGCCTTAAATGCGAGCCAAAACGATGAGAGTTCAGCTAGCGAAGACGCGCCGCTTGAATTTGACGCGCAGGATTTAGCCGACATTACGCAAGGGCTTGGTATAGATGAGCAAGGCGCGACAAATCCAGCCTTAAACGAAGACTCACAAAGCGAAAGTGTGGCAAATCCACAAAATGATGAAAATAATGCAACGGATTTTCCCCAGCAAGGCACTTTGAGCGATGATGAACTTGCCAAAGCGAGCTTTTTGCAGCCTTTAAACGAGCCTTTTCAAAGCGAGCCAGCCAGCACAAGCGATGAGCCAGCGGACGAAAATTTAGCTCCAAATTCAAGCGAAACAGCGGACGAGAATGTAACCTTAAATTCAAGCGAGCAAACAGACGAAAATTTAATTTTAAATTCAAGCGAAACAAAGGGCGAAAATTTAGCCGATGAGGATTTGTCTCAAATCCTAAATGACGAGCAAGCCACTGACTTTCAAGCCAAAAGCACAAGCAGCGAGCAGGATTTAAGCGATGAAAACGCTGAAAATGCGCCTGAAACGCTAGAAAGCACGCAAAACACCGAAAATCCACAAGCAGAGCAAGACACAGCGCAAGAAACGCCAAGCGATGAGCTTGCAACGCAAGAAAATGCTGAATTTGCAAGTGAAAATTTAAGCGATGATGAAAATGCCGAGATTTTAGGCGAAAATTTAGACGAAAATGCGCAAATTCAAAGCCCAGCCCTTGATGAAACGAGTGCTGAAATTCAAGCTCAAATCAAGGACATTAGCGCATTAGAAAACGAAGCAAATGCGCCACTTGATGAGCCACAAAGTGCTGAAAGCGCGATGAATTTGGACGAAGGCGCGCAAGGTGCTGAAAATGCACTAGAAATGGCGCAAGAAATGCTAGAAAGTGCGCAAAACGCTGAAAATCCACAAGCAGAGCAAGACACAGCGCAAGAAACGCCAAACGATGAGCTTGCAATGCAAGAAAACGCTGAATTTACGAGCGAAAATTCACTAGAAACAACACAAAAAGCTGAATTTGCAGGTGAAAATTCGCCCGACATAATGCAAAACACCGAGCTTACAGACAAAAATTCGCTAGAAATGGCGCAAAATGCCGAATTTGCAAGCCAAACAGCAGAGCAAGAAAACGAGTCTTTGCCCCAAGAGCCTGCTTTTAGCGTGGAGGAAAAGCAAGAAAAGACGATGAGCTTTGATGATTTGCCCGAAAATGCGAAGTTTTTGGGGCAGAAAAACAACGATTTCATCGACCCAGACGACATTAAGCCCATTTTGCTTGATGAAATGCCTATGCAGCAAAGCACGCAGGACATAGTCAAGGGGCAGCTTGCGGATTTAAACGCTATGGACGAGGAACTCAACTCACCAAACGCTCAAAATTCGCCAAGTAGCGAAGATGACACCTTGACAAACTCGCAAAATGCGGACAATGAAAACTTGCTTGATAATCTAAACACGGAGCAAAATGCCACACTTGCGCCAAGTGAGCAAAATGAGAGCATTTTAGCGAGCGAAAATTTAGCCCAAACACAAGTAAGCCTTGATGAGAGTTTAGCCCAAACTCCAAGTGAGATTAAGTTTGATGAGAGTTTTGCTCCAAGCGATGAGCTTGCAAGGCAAGAAAATGCTGAATTTGCAAGCGAAAATGCGCCCCAAACAGCGCAAAGCGATGAGAATTCAGCACAAAATATGGCGGCGCAAATACAAAGTGATGAAAATTTAGCGCAAACGCCAAGTGAGACGAATTTTGATGAGAATTTAGCCCAAGTGCCACAAAGCAATGCGCCGTTAAATGAAAGTGCTTTAAATGCTGATTTAATAGATGATTTGCAGGGGTTGAGCGAGGAAGAGTTGCAAAGGGCTTTGGGCGAAATCCCCGCACAAACAAGCCAAGCGCAAACAAACGCAAATAAAGCGAGCCAAAACGCAAGCGCGACAAACGACGAAAATTCAAGCCCTAGCGAGCTTATGGACGAGTTAAGTCGCGGTATAAGCGGGGCTATCACTTCAAGTATCAAAGATGATGCCCTAAAAGCCGCCTTAAAGGGTATGAATATGCACATTGACATAAACATAAAATTTGACGAGGATAAGGCGTGAATTTAGCGGAAAATGGCGTAAATTCAGCGCAAATTCAAGGCGTAAATTCACGCAAGGGCTTTGTTTTGCTCATCTCAGGTCCAAGTGGGGCGGGCAAATCCACGCTTTTGGCAAGGCTCACGGCTGAATTCAAAGAAGAATGTTATTTTTCGGTATCTTGCACGACACGCGCTCCGCGAGATGGCGAGATAAACGGGGTTGATTATCATTTCATCAGTGAAGATGACTTTAAAAAGGGCATTGAAAAGGATTTGTTTTTGGAGTATGCTTTCGTGCATAGCCATTATTATGGCACACGCGCCCAAGAAACCGAGCAGGCTTTGCAAAATGGCAAGGTAGTTATCTTTGACATTGATGTGCAGGGCTTTCATCAAGTGCGTGGCAAGCTCAAAGAGCGATTAACAAGCATTTTCATCACTACAAAAAGCTTGAAAGAGCTTGAAAACCGCCTTTTAAAGCGGGCGAGCAATGACGACATAAAAAAACGCCTTTCTAACGCTCAAAATGAGATGAAAGCCCTGCGCGAATACGATTATATCATCATCAACGAGGATTTGCAAAGGGCTTATATGCAATTAAAAAGTATTTTTATGGCGCAAAAATTAAAACTTTCTTGCTATAATGTCGATGAAATTACGCAAAAATGGATAAAATCATAAGGAGACAAAATGAGTTTGAGTTCGATAGGACCAGGACAATGGCTGATTATACTTTTAATCATCGTCTTGCTTTTCGGGGCTAAAAAAATCCCCGAGCTTGCAAAGGGCTTGGGCAGGGGCATTAAGACCTTTAAAAGCGAGATGAATTCCGATGAGAGCGAGCTTAAAGAGGCTGAAAAGCTAGAAGACAAAGCCGACATAAAGGCGAGCAAAAGCGAAGCCAAACAAAACGAGAAAGCCTAAATTTAGCCTTGAAACAGCATATTTACAGCGAAATTCACAAGGTTTTGGGGTGTGCTTTCGTGCTTGAAAGCCCAAAGGACAAAAGGCTAGCCCACTTTGCTAGCCCACTAGCCTTTACGCTTGCCAAAGAGCAAAAATGCGCCCCAGCGCAAATTGCCACGCAAATTGCGGAGAAATTCAAGGACAATCCGCACTTTGAGAGCGTGCAAAGCGTTAATGGCTATGTAAATTTCAAGCTTTCAAAGGCTTTTTTGAACGACTTTGCCACAAAAGCCTTGCAAAATCCGCTTGAATTTGCGCGTGGCGAGCCTAAAAAAGAGCGTTTTTTGCTTGAATTTGTGAGCGCAAACCCCACAGGACCGCTTCACATAGGACACGCAAGGGGAGCGATTTTTGGCGACACGCTCACACGCCTTGCAAGGCACTTGGGCTACGCCTTTGACACTGAGTATTACATAAACGATGCGGGCAAGCAAATAAGGCTACTAGGGCTTTCTGTGCTGTTGGCGGTAAAAAAGCATTGTTTAAATCAAAGCATAACCCCGCCCGATGAGCTTTACAAAGGTGCTTATATAGTGGATTTAGCTCATCTTGCTTATGATGAGCTTGGCAAAAAGGAAGGTGAGAGCTTTTTTAGTGAAGAAAATATCCACAAAATAGCACTTTGGGCAAAGGACAAAATGCTTGATTTAATCAAGCAAAATTTAGCCAAAGCAAGGGTGCAAATCGATGCCTTTGTGAGCGAGACGAGTTATTATGAAAAATTCGATGAAACCATAAACGCCCTTAAAGCAAAAGGCGCGGTGTATGAAAAGGAGGGCAAACTCTGGCTGGCTAGCTCTCAAAAGGGCGATGAAAAGGACCGCGTCATAGTAAATGAAAAGAACGAACGCTCATATCTTGCCGCTGATATCGTGTATCACGCCGATAAATTAAGCCGCGCTTATGATAAATGTATCAACATTTGGGGCGCAGACCACCACGGCTACATTGCAAGAGTTAAGGCGGCTATGGAGTTTTTGGGCTTTGATGGCGCAAGGCTTGAAATTATCCTAGCGCAAATGGTGAGCCTGCTGCAAAATGGCAAGCCTTACAAGATGAGCAAACGCGCTGGCAACTTCATCTTAATGGACGAAATTTTAGATGAAATAGGAGCTGATGCCCTGCGTTTCATATTTTTAAGCAAAAAATGCGACACTCACCTTGAATTTGACATAGAAACACTCAAAAAACAAGACAGCTCAAACCCCGTGTTTTATGTAAATTACGCTCACGCACGCGTTCATCAAGTCTTTGCAAGGGCAAATAAGAGCTTTGAAAGCGTGCTAAATGCTAACTTTGAGAGCCTAAACGAAGAGGGAGCAAATTTGCTTTTTGAGGCTTTAAATTTGCACGCCATTTTGCAAAGTGCCTTTGAGGAGCGAGCTTTGCAAAAAATCGCTGATTATCTTAAAAGCCTTGCCGCTGCTTTTCATAAATTTTACGCTGAAAACAAAGTCGTGGGCAGTGCTAACGAGGACAGCTTGCTCAAACTCTTTGCCGTAGTGGCTTTAAGCATAAAAACAGCTTTAAGCATAATGGGCATAGAAGCACAAAAGAAAATGGTGCAAGAGTGAAATCGCACTTGGGTGTGTGATGGGCTTGATTGAATTCTTAAATGCACGCACGCAAAATTTGTTATTTGTCATTGTGAGCTGTTTTTAAAAGTAGCTTACAATGACGGACAAGCCCTTAAATTCGGCGTGTGGTTTTTGGTTTTTTAGAAAATTTAGCAAGATAAAGCCAAAGTGCGCCGATGAGGGCGAGTAAAAAGAGTGGCACGAGATAAGGATAAGAGCCGATTTTATCGACTATGGGCGCAATCAGCGAGCCAAAGGCAAAGCCTATGTAGCCAAGCAAAACAGCCCAAAGTGCTGTGGCTAGCGTGTTAATCAGCGTAAATTTAACCAAATCATAGCGCGCAAAGCCCGCAGCTATGGGGATAAAGGTTTTTAGCCCGTAGATGAATTTTTGAAAGATTATGAGAAAAGTGCCGTGTTGTTTGATTTTCATCTGCGCTAGGGCGAGCTTGCGGCGGTGTTTGCGAAAGTAGGGCATTAAGTCTTTTTTATAATACCTTCCCATCACAAACAAAAGCATAGAGCCGATGACATTTGCGACAAAGGCTATAAGTATGCACGCATAAAGGTTTAGCTCGCTTGTCGCGCTCAAAACGCCAGCAGCAAGTATGCCTATCATTCCGCCACCCAGCGAGTAGATAAACAAAAGCACATAGCCCCACTCCAAAAGAGCATTTATGGTATCTTGCACGCTTACCTACTTCGCCATAGCGCTAGCTCGCAGCTCTCGTATGACATTGACTTTGATTTCGCCCGGATACTGCACCTTTTCTTCGATTTCCTCAGCGATTTCTTTGGCTAAAAGCACGGCTTCATCATCGTTGATGAGATTTGCATTTGCGATGACACGAATTTCACGCCCTGAATTTATGGCGTAAGCGTTTTTGATGCCCTCTTTGCTTTTGGCTATGTCTTCAAGCTCATTGACACGCTTTAAAAAGGCTTCTAGCACTTCTCGGCGTGCGCCCGGACGAGCCGCGCTTAAAGTGTCAGCAGCGCAAACAGCGGCACTTTCGACACTTGTGGCTTCTTCGTTGCCGTGGTGGGCGTAGATAGCGTTGATGACGACTGAGTGTTCTTTGTAGCGTTTGCAAAGCTCGCCGCCCAAATCCACATGTGAGCCTTCAAAATCGTGCGTTAAAGCCTTGCCTATGTCGTGCAAAAGTCCTGCCCGTCTTGCAAGCGTCTCGTCCCCGCCGCATTCAGCCGCGATGATGCCCGCAAGGTGCGCTACTTCCAAAGAGTGCGCTAAGGCGTTTTGTCCGTAGCTGGCGCGGTATTTGAGCTTGCCGATGAGCTTTACTATCTCTGGGTGCATTTTGCTAAGCCCCAAGTCCATAACGATGGTTTGTCCCTCTTCAAGTATGCTGTTTTCAAATTCTTTGCAAACTTTGTCGTGGATTTCCTCGATGCGTGCGGGCTGTATGCGCCCATCTTCGACTAAAAGCTCGATGACTTTGGTAGCTATGGCGCGGCGATAAAGGTTAAAGCAACTTACGATGATAGCCCCCGGCGTGTCATCGATGATGATATCCACGCCAAGTGTCATTTCTAGGGCTTTGACATTGCGCCCTTCCTTGCCGATAATGCGTCCTTTCAGCTCATCGTTTTTGATATTGACGACATTGATGAGCCGTTCAGCCGCAAAATCTCCCGCAAAGCGCGAAGTAGCCTGCGCGATGATGAAATTTGCCTTGCGTTTTGCCTCGCTTTTAGCTTCTTCTTCATACTTTCGCACTATGTGAGCGATTTCGCTGCGTGAGCTTTCCTCGACTTTTTTTAAGATGATTTGCCTTGCCTCGCTTTGAGTAAGCCCTGCTTGGTGTTCTAGCACGCGCACGGTGTCTTTGAGCCTTTGTTCGTAGGTGTTTTTGAGTTTCACACTCTCATCGTATAGGCTTTGGACATCTCTTTGCTCGATGATGAGCTGGTTTTGCGTGTCTTTGAGCCTTTGCTCTGCTCGTGAAAGCTCATCCATCTTTTGAGAATACTCTTTTTGCACCTTGTGGCTCTTGTCTTCAAAGCGTTTTTTAGCTTCAAATTCAGCATTCAGCACTGAATTTTTAGCGTCTTTTAAGACAAGCTCGGCTTCATACTCGATGGCTTTTGCCTTTGCTTTGGCTTGTTCGATAAAAATGTCATATTTGGCATCGTTTATCTTTTTAGCGACTATATATCCTATCCCACCGCCGATAAGAACGGCGATAAATGCGATTAAAATTTCGACCATTTTTCCACACTTTCTTATAAAATTTTTGGTAGGGATTTATGTAGAAATCAGCTTGTATGTCGTGCTTTTGCCCTAAATTTTGCTCGCAAAGTGCCTTTAAAGCACTCACAAAGATAATCAAGGGCTTGTAGCCCAAATTTTGAAAAAATTTATCATAAAAGCCAAATCCGTGCCCGATTCTTCGCAGCTGCTTATCCACGCCAAGCACAGGCACGACAGCAAGGTCAATCCTGCATTCATAAGGCGAATTCAGCGGTTCATAAATCCCAAAACGCCCTTTTAAAAAAGGGTTTCGTAATTTTACCATTTTTAAGTTTTCATCTTGCATAAATGGAACAAAAATTTTGCATTTTTTTGCAAATTTGTTACGAAAGCGCGTTAAATCAGGCTCATAAGGCAGTGGCAAAAAGAGCAAAATTTTTTTTGCCCCAAAATGCGCGATGATACTTTCTAACTCTTTAAAAAGCCTAAAATTCGGCGTTACAAAGTGGCGAGCGTGCCTTTTTAAGAGCGTTTTTTGTCTTTTGCGAAAGCTTTCTTTTGTTTCCATTTAAACACCATTTGTAAAAAATGTGTTATAATTTTAGCCTTTTTTAGTTAAAAGTTAAGGAAATTTGATGATTTTGCGTGCTTTTTTAGTCTTTTTTTTGTGTTTTTTTGCTGCTTGTGATAGCAAAAAAGATGAAGATTACAACGCTACAAGGCATTCGAGCTTGCAGCAAGGCGAGAAACTCAACTTTTCGCTCGTGCTTAACAACGCCAAAGAGCTTTTTATCAAGGCGGACAAGCAAAAGCTTGAATTTGACACCGAGCAAAAGGCGGTTTTGTTTGTGTTTTTTACCACTTGGTGCAAGCCGTGCAATGCGATGACACCGCACTTAAACAAGCTACAAGAAAAGTATAAAGACAACTTTGTCATCATCGGCGTTTTGCTCGAAGAAAAGGACAAAGTCTCTTTTGATAGCTTTTTGCAAACGCACAAGATAAACTACCCCATAGCACTTGGCGAGGGCAACTACTTGCTGGCTAAAAGCATAGGCGGAGTCAGCGCCTTGCCCGTGATGATACTTTACGCAAGCGATGGCAGGCTCATCAACCATTACTTAGGCGTTATCCCGCAAGAAATGCTTGACATTGACATACAAAAGGCGATTATGTAATGCTTGAATTTTTGAAAAAAGGCTTGTCAAAAACCTTAAATTCAATAAATTCCTTAAAAACAGGCGAAAAAATCTCCAAAGATTTGCTTGAAACTATGCTTTTAGAAGCCGATGTGAGCTATGAAATCGTGGAGGAAATTTTATACTACTTGCCCCCAAGCGATGAGGTGAAAAAAGAGGACTTAAAACGCGTAATGGAGGCGTATTTTTTATATGACAACGCTCAAAGTGCTAACGCAAAGCCCTTTGTGGAGCTGATTTTAGGCGTAAATGGAGCGGGCAAAACCACAAGCATAGCAAAGCTAGCGAATTTATACAAAAAAAAGGGCGATAAAGTTATACTTGCAGCTTGCGATACCTTTCGCGCGGGAGCTATCGAGCAGTTAAGGCTTTGGGCTGAAAAAATCGGCGTTCAAATCGTAATGAGCGAGCAAGGACACGACCCATCGGCTGTGGCTTTTGACACTATCAGCAAAGCCGTAGCAAAGGACTATGAACGCGTCATCATCGACACGGCTGGGCGTTTGCAAAACCAAAAGAATTTAAGCGCGGAGCTTGATAAAATCGTGCGAATTTGTGGCAAAGCGTTGTCGGGCGCACCGCACCGCAAAATTTTAGTGCTTGATGGCACGCAGGGCGTGGCTGGAATTTTGCAGGCAAAGGCTTTTAACGAGCTTGTAAGGCTTGATGGCGTCATCATCACAAAGCTAGACGGCACAGCAAAGGGCGGTGCGTTATTTAGCATAGCCAAAGAGCTGGAACTTCCTATACTTTACATAGGCGTTGGCGAGCAAATGGAGGATTTGCTTGAATTTAACGCTAGCGAATATATCCAAAACCTTGTGAATTCTATCTTTGAGTGAAATTTTTGCTTTTTTGTAAATTTAAGCGATTTTGCCTGTGTTGTCATCGTGGGCAAAGCGTAAGCCTTGCGTGGCAAGCCATAGCGGATTTTGGGAAATACTTTTTGGGGTTTGTTTTGTGGCAAGGTTTTGCTCGCGCCATTTGAATTTTAAGGCTTTGAAAGCCTTGAAATTCAGGCGCTTTACGAAACAAAAGCGTGAGTTGGGATTTGTTTATTTAAAACGAAATCCTAATGGCTTTTCGCTGTGCCGACAAACAAATTCCGAGCGTGGCAAAGGCGAAAATTCGCCTTTATTGCTTAAATTTAAGCACGGTGTGGATAATGTATGTTACACAAAATGCCACGATAGCCCACAGCACCCAGCCTAAGCCATAGTCATAAAAGGGCATAGCCTGCTTTACAAACTCCACAAAGCTAGCGGGCAGAATCTTTTCGCCGTTTATGGTGGCGACAGAGCCTAGCGAGTAAATCAGCCCCGTAACGAGCGTGATATAAATGCAGGCGCGGTAGATGAGCTTTGAGCTGTCGATGAGATTGTCGATGAGTGCAAGCACCACGAGCACGATAACCACAGGGTAAAACGCCACGAGTATAGGCACGCCGAATTTCAAAATGCCCGAAAGCCCTATATTTGCCATCAGTGCGCTCACTACGCTAAATATCAAGCACCACGATTTGTAGCTGATTTTGGGCGCAAGAGAGTTAAAATAATCGCTCCCCGAGGTCGTAAGCCCCACGGTTGTGGTGATACAAGCTAAAAAAAGCGCGATACCAAGTATGATTTGCCCTGCGTTGCCAAAGAGAAATTCGGCTGATTTTGCCAAGATTTCAGCCCCGTTTGCCGTCTCTGTGATAGCCCCTGCTGTGGCTGCGCCAAGGTAGGCTAAGGCTATGTAGATGATAGAGAGCAACGCACCTGCGAAAATGCCCGTTTTTATCGTGGTTTGCACGAGGGTTTTGTCATCTTGCACTCCAAAACTTCGCAAAACGCCCACAACGACTATGCCAAAAACTATGGAAGCCATAGCGTCCATCGTGTCATAGCCTGCAAGAAACGCCGTGCTTGTGGGGGCTGTGGCGTATTTGCCACTTGGAGCGGCAAGAGGCGGCGTGTCAGCGACAAAAGCCCCGATAACGAGCAAGGCTATCATCAGCAAAAGCACGGGCGTGAGCCACTTGCCAAGCACTTCAACAAGCTTGCTTTTGTTGATGGAGACAAGATAATTTACCACAAAAAAGAACACGCTCCAAACGATGAGCCACACGCCTTTTGCTTCGCCTACAACGGGCGCAACACCCACTTCAAAGGGCAAATTCGCCGCACGAGGTATGGCAAGAAACGGACCTATCGAAAGATAAATCAGCACGATGAAAACAGGACCAAAAAACCTATCCACGCGCCCAGTAAGAGCCTGCACGCTGCCGCACCTTGCCACAGCTGCTACGCCTAAAACGGGCAAAAGCACCGCCGTAACGCAAAAATAAAGTATAGTTTGGTAAAAAATTTCGCCTGATTCTTTGCCGAGCATAGGCGGAAAGATGAAGTTTCCCGCGCCAAAAAACATAGAAAAAAGCATCAGTGAAATGACGATAAATTCGCTTCTTGTGATGGTTTTCATAAGCTGTCCTTTAAAAAAATAATGCTTAATTATATCTAAAATTTAAGGCATTGTGTCAAAAAGCTGAATTTTTATGGCATTTTTGTTTAAAATGTAACGAAATTTACCTCAACTTGTGCCTTTTTAAATGCCTATACTTGCCAAAAAGTCCGCTGTGCCTTGTCGTCATAAAACTTTGCTCAAAGAAAAGCAGCAAGGTTACTGAAACGCCCACAGCCAAAGCCAAAGTGATAGAAAGCGTGGTGAAAAAATAGTCAAAAAATTCAACCAAATACCGCGTTTTAGCCGTCTCTTCGCTTGCGTTGATAAAACTAAACAAATAAAGTATCGTGCGGTAGGCAAAAACGCCCGGTATCATCGGCAGCAAGGCTGGAAAGGCGATGATTTCGGCTGGGGTTTTAGCGATTTTTGCCAAAAGCATACTCACGCAGCCCACCAAAAAAGCGGCTAAAAAAGTGGCGATGGCAAGGTTTGAAAAGCCAAAAAAGTCCGTCAAAACCAAGCGAAAACTATGCCCCATCGCCGCCACAAGGGCGGATAAAAACAAAATGCTCGTGGGCGGATTTGACGCGTAAGCAAAGCCAAAGCTCACAAGCGCCGCAAAGAGCATATCCCACAAAATCGGCTCTATCATTTTATCAACCTAAAATCGCCAAGGCTCAAAGTGATATAAACGCCTATGCCAACGCAGCTAACAAGCACTACCACGCTGATGATGCGACTGATGCCCATTTGAATGTAGTTTTTGAGTATGTCAATGACTGAATTTATGAAAAAAACGCCCGGCGTGAGATACAAAATGCTCGCAGCAAGCGCCACTTCGCCCGTTTGCGTGAGCTTTAAATTCACGCCGATGAGCGCGATATACGATGAAACAAAGGCGCAGAGTATGTAGATAAGACGAATGTCAAGTTTAAAATACCTTGTCAGTAGGGTTTTCACGCTAGTGCCTATGAGTCCAGCTACCAGCACTACAAGCACCGTGCCAAAATCCCCGCCAAAAAGCTTGGAAAAACTTGCGTTTGCGATACTTTGCAAGATAATATACATATAAAAAGGGTGCTTTTCTTTCGCCACGAGCTTGGTAAAGCACCTTTTCGCCACGCGCAAATCGTGTATGTGGTCGTAAATCGCCCAGCTCAAACCGCTTAAATTTGAAATGAGCCGAAAATCCACGAGCGAGTATTTGTTTGTAACCAAATAAGTGCGTGAAATGGCGTAGTTGTCGGGGTCGACTATGTTTATCAGCGTGTGATTGAACGAAAAATTCAGGCTTATCTTGTAGCCAAAGCTTTGCGATATGCGTTTAGCGCACCTATCCACGCGTGAGCTGTATGTGCCGATGCCTACCATTGTGGAGATATAATCAACGATAAAGTTGCTAAACTCTTGTATATCGGGCTTTTGCATAATGCGTTTGGGCTTTCCTTTGTGAATTTTCGCAGATTTTAGCGAATTTTTTTGAGTATTGTAACACTTTTTCGTGGCTTTTGGGCTGAATTTTTGAAAAATTTAGCTCTTTTTTGAGAAAAATTCAAAAAACAACAAACAAAGGCTTAAATTTGAGGCTCACTACACTCAAAATAAGGCTTTATCATCTTTATGCTTTTAAGACTTTTGTCGTTTTCTAGGGCAATAAATGAGTTTTCTTTGTAAAAATTTATAACTCTTTCGTCATTTTACAGAGTCGATAAGCACAAAACGCCCTTTTAAGTTATCTTGCGATTTATCGATAATACTTAAAGCATCATCAAGCAAAAAACTACCGAT
>OBCH01000072.1_pt1 | contig 29346 bp, 23 predicted proteins | sample 1495941 | NCBI WGS metagenome assembly OBCH01 (sample SAMN03418276, study PRJEB22391) | human gut metagenome | biome: human-gut; feature: organic feature; material: feces | host: Homo sapiens | place: Tanzania | collected 2013-01
GCTTGGCAACACCAGCCGTGAGCGGCGATGAAACGAGGCAGGGGTAAATCCACGCTCATCAAAAAGGCAGGAAAATAAATCGCGTGAAATTTCAGTATGTCCTTGCCGACAAGGTGCAAGTGAGCGGGAAAAAAGCGCACATTTTCGCCCCCGCTTGCAAAGTCAAGCGATGAAAGGTAGATGAAAAGGGCGTCAAGCCACACATAAATGATATGCTTGTCATCGTTCATCTCTTTTGGCAAGGCTATGCCCCAGTCAAAGCCCGTGCGCGTGATGGACAAATCTTTCAGCCCAGCGTTGATGAAATTTTTAAGCTCGGCGGTTTTGTTTTTAGGCAAAATCGGCTCACACTCATCATACCAGCGCAAAATTTGCTTTTCATAGCGGCTTAATCTAAAAAAATAGCTTTCTTCTTTGAGTAAATTCGTGGCTTTGCCACAATCAGGGCAGGCATTTTCGCCCACAAGCTGAGTTTTGGTAAAAAAACTCTCGCAAGAAATGCAGTAATGCCCCTCATACTCACCCTTGTAAATGTCGCCCTTTTCAAACATTTTGCGAAAAATCATCTGCACGGCTTTGATATGCCGTTCATCTGTGGTGCGCGCATAAATGTCATAACTAATGCTAAACTCGTCCCAAAGGGCTTTGAATTTAGCACTGATTTCATCAGCATACTCTTTTGGCGTGTAGCCGCGGGCTTTGGCGGCTTGTTCGATTTTTTGTCCGTGTTCGTCCGTGCCTGTTAAAAACAGGGTTTCCTCGCCTTGCAAGCGGTAAAAACGCGCCATAGTGTCGGCTATAACCGTGGTGTAAGCGTGTCCTAAATGCGCCTCATCATTGACATAATAAATCGGCGTGGTTAAGTATCTCATCTCTTTCCTTAATGCCTAAAACTCGAAGCCGCCGTCATTTGCGCCCTTTGACATACTCGCATACACGGCTTTGACATACTCGTTTCGCGTAGGGCAATCAAAAATTTTTTCGCAATTATAGCACGAATTTGTGTTTTTTGCGCTTTGGCATTCTTGCAAAATGCGCTTTTTTTCATCAAGTGCGAGTTCAAAGCTGTCTTTTTGGGGAGTTTGGCTCATTTTTTGTCCTTTGAATTTAAATTTGGCAAATTTAAAGCCACAAAATGCGAATTTTGCTTGAAAGAATTTACATTTTTAGCCTTAAAAGCTGAATTTTTCGCAAAAAAGCGTGAAATTTGGCGTAAAAAGTGTGAATTTTTCATCATTTGTCGCCTTTGTATGCCGATAAGAGCTTGTTTATCTCGTAGGCTGAGCCAAAAAAGCAAGGCGTAGTAGCGTGCAAGGCGTTAAATTTAAGCTCAAAAAGCGTGTCGTGCGTGCCGTCAGTCGTCTTGCCACCTGCATTTTCCACGATAAACGCCATAGGCAACACTTCAAAAAAGGCACGAAGCTTGCCTTGTGGGGCTTTTGTCGTGGCTGGATAGCTGAAAAGCCCGCCGCCCTTGCATAAAATTTGATGAATATCACTCACCATAGCCCCGCTGTAACGCAGCCTGTAACCCTCATCAAATAGGCTTTTGATGAAGTTTGCGTGAGTGGGCGACCACTCTTTTTGCGTGCCTCCGCAGGCGTTTATCTTGCCTTTTTCGCCTATTTTCAGCTCTTTGACAAGGACAAATTCGCCGTTTTGATTTAGCCTGTAAAGTTTTGGCGCACTTTTTTGCTCGCAAATGATGAGTTCTAGGCGTGCTGAGTAAATGCTATACACGGCAGCTTTTAAATTCTGTGCGCTTGCCTCGTTTTCATAAATGCCAAATATCGAGCCAACGGCGAAATTCACATCAAACAAAGATGAGCCATCAAGCGGGTCGTAAGCTACGACATATTTTGCGCTAGAATTTAGCTCGTAAATGTCGCTTTTTTCCTCGCTGATGAGTGCTTTTATCTCGCTGCACTGCCCTAAAATGCGCGTGATAAGCTCATCGCTTTTTATGTCAAAGCCTAACTGCGTGTCGCCTGTGGCGTTTTGGCTGTTTTGATAGCCTGTGTCTGGGAATTTCATCTCATTTGAAATCGCCAAAACCGCCTTTTTTATGTGTTTTAAAATCTCTTGCATTTGCTGTCCTTTAATTTAAAATTTTAAATTTCGCGCTTTGTTTTAGAAAAATGCTATTATAGTCTAAAATGTTTGTAAAACCAAATTCCCAAAGCAAAAATTCCGCGCCGCGTTTTTCAAAAAAGAGTGTAACGACTTCTTTTTGCGTGTGAATTTGCCACTGCCTCATCGGATAATAAAGCTGGCGAATGATGACATTTGTGGTGCGGCTGTTTTTTGCTTCTACAAGCACGATTTTATTCCGTCCCTCAAAGCCGCTATCCACTTCGGTTTGCACGCTTACCACGCTGATATTTTTGTATAAATTTGTGCTGAATTCAAATTTAGGCGTGTATTTTCGTCCGCGAATGCTTAAAACTAGGCTATCATCTTGTAAAAACGAGCGGATAAGTGATGAAGCGTAAGCATAGTCTAAATGCTGCATTTCGCTGTCGCCGATTTGTGCGCTTTTAAGCTCAAAGTCAAGCTTGCTGGTGTAATCCATTGCTTTATCGCAAATAGGCGGAATATCCACATAACCATCGCCCTTGCAGATGATATATTCGCCGTTTTTTACAGGCAAAATAAAAAGCTCGTTGTCGATAAAAATTTGCGGTCTTTCTTCGCGGCTGTCTTGTTTGCAAAGCACACGAACTTCTTTTTGCGAAGTTTTGGTAAAATCCTTAACGCAAAGTTTGATTTGCTCGGCATTTATCGCAAATGGGGCTTTGCTAAAATCGTGCCTTAAAATTTGTAAATCATCAAAGATTTTTTGCCAACTTTGGCTGTTTTTACTCATCATCTCCCCTTATGACAAACTCGCTCACAGCGCCTCTTTTGTCGCCTTTGCAGTTTATCGCGCGTTTTGCTTGAATGGCTTGAATTTGAAAATTTTTGTATAAATTTTTGATAAAATCTGCGCTTGAATTGCTTTGCAAAAGTTTAACGCCGTGTGAATTTAAATCACAAAAAAGCGTGTAAAGTCTCATCTGCTCGCTTTCTAAAAAGTTTTGCGTGTAGCTTGTAAAGCTAGAAGTTGAATTTAGCGGAAAATAGGGCGGATCAAAATACACAAAATCGCCCTTTTTAGCCAAATCTCGCACAAATTCAAAGTCCTCGTTCAAAATGACGGCATCTTGCAAAACATAATGAGCGTTTAAAATGAGTGTTTCATCGTAAATTTTTGGGTTTTTGTAAGCTCCAAAAGGCGTGTTAAACTGCCCTTTGGCGTTATATCTGCAAAGTCCGTTAAAGCAAGTTTTGTTAAGGTAAATGAAACGAGCGGCACGAAAAATAGGGCTTAGCGTGCTAAAATTCACTTCTCTATCAAGCGCGCGAATGCTGTAAAAATGCTCTTTGCTGTGAGCTTTTTGCATTAAATTTAGCTCATTTAAGAGCTTTTGCGGCTCTTTTTGTATGGCAAGATAAGCGTTGATAAGCTCGGCGTTTTTGTCGTTTAAATACGCCTTTTTACCCTGCAAAAGCCCCTTGTTTGCAAGCTCAAAAAACAAAGCCCCGCCGCCTAAAAACGGCTCAAAATAAGCATTAAAATTTTGTGGCAAAGACGCGCATAAGATTTCAAGCAAAGCCCGCTTGCCCCCAGCCCACTTGACAAAGGGTTTTGCGTGGTGTTTAGCGTTTGTGCTGATTTGCGGCGCGCTCATCACTCGCACCTTTTAGCATTTGCCAAAATGTAGGCGCAAATGCCTTGTATGTCGTCTAAATGTAGCCATTTTAGGTTTGGAGTGTTGATTTTTTCGTAGCTTGCTATGGCTTGTGAGTAGGTAAAATAGCTTTCATCGAGCTTATCATAAAACACACTAATGCGCGGCAGCGGTAAATGCTTCAAACCCTCCACTAAAAAAATGTCAAAGTCCCCAGCAAGCGCGATACATTCATCGATTGCAAGGCTTTCGTGCGAAAAAAATGTCGTTCTTGTCGGGCTTTGCACGATGACACTTGCGCCTGTTTGGTAGAATTTAAAGCTATCTTTGCCCGCCGTATCAAAACTCGCCTTGTCCTTTGGGTCGTGTTTCAGCACAACCACTTTCAAACCTTGTTCTATAAAGGCTTTGGCAAGTTTTGTGATGAGCGTAGTTTTGCCTGAATTTGAAGGACCGCTAAAAGCCATTGCGAGTTTTTTCATCGTTTTTCCTTGTGCTACAAGCCTTTGCTGAATTTCGTGCTCATTTTTGCGACTTTTGTTTTGGTGCTGAATTTTTGCAAATTTTTCATAAAAATTCCAAATTTTTTCATCAATTATAATACAAATGGGTTAAAATATCTTTATAATTTCGCGGATAAAACGGCGAAATTCACGCAACAAAAGGCAAGGGCGATGAAATGGCTTTGAAATCATCTTTTTTTACGGGCTTTGTGGCTTTGTTTGTGGGCTTTTGTGCGCTAAATTTAGCCGCTTGTAGCACAAAAAGCCAGCAAGAAATTGACACTGAGCTTAGAAAGCAAGTGCTGATGTATGCGCAAAAGGTTAAATTCACGCAAGACACCAACGAAAACGGCGTTTTAATGCTCTCATACCTTAATGTCGTGCTTGCCGATGAAGAAGAAAGCGACATTTTTGCCCTTGCTATCTCGCCCAAAGACACAAATACAAGTGAGTTAAAAGCCTTTATGGACGACAAAGAAGCGCAAATTTCGCCGCTTGATGATGAGCTGAAAAAACTTATCATCACAAGCGAGTATGCGAATTTTTATAAGCTCACATTTCCTTTCAAAGACGACTCACTCATTTCGGTGCGGCTGTGTTTGGGGGCGGAGTGCTTTGAATTAAGTTTTCAAAAATACTCGAAATCTTTATTTTATCGTTCAGCAGATGTCGATACACAATATAATTAGCCAGCACCTTTTTAGCGTAAATACGGCTTTCCGTGTAAGTAACCAGCTCCATAGACAAAAAAGGCTCGTATTTGCCAGCCTTAAAAAGCCCTTTGTCAAGCATTCTGTTAGTAAAAGTAATGCCGCCGTTGTAGGCATAGGCGATGAGAACGGGCGAGCTAAGCTTTTCTTCAAGGTAGTTTAAGTGGTGATTAGCGAAAAAATAAGCCGTCTTTGGCTCAAACATATCATCTTGCTCGAATTTATCGAGTTTTAGCTCGTTGCGGGCTATGTTGTTTGCCACAAAGGGCATAAACTGCATCATTCCAAGCGCGTAAGAAGTGCTGATAGCTGTGGGTATGAAGCGGCTTTCTTGCCTAGCGATAGCTAAAATAAGGGCTTGTCGCGCCTTGTCATAGTCTTTGATATGCTCGTAATAAGGCATTATAAAGAAATTCTTTTTGAAATTATACCTGCGCTCCATTATGAAAGCATAAATAGGCAAGGTGTTTGTGGCGTTAAAGTCTTGTGAGAGCTTTTCTAGCTGAGCTTTGTCGGCGTTTTGGATTTGCTTTTGTGTCGCTTGCCACAAAAAGGGGTCTTTCATATCAAATTCATACTTGCCTTGCCTTGCTTTGAGTGTGGCAAATTGTGTCAAAGGCTTGTTTTCAAGCTCTCTTGCGTAAATGCTGTAAATGTTGAGCGAGTCGCTTTTGGCAAGGGTTTGCAAATGCTCTTTTTTCTTGCTGATTTGATACACCCAAAACAGCGCATTGTCCTTGTCAGCCTGCTTTTCATAGCTTTTATAAGCCCTATCAAAAAAGAGCAAAGCCCTTGCTTCTTGCTTAAAGAGTAGGGCGTTGATACCTAGATAAAACGCCCCTTCGCCGCTAGCGAACTTAGCATTTGCATTGAGAAAGGACAGGCGCAGCTTGGGGTGAGTGTTTTTGATGACGGCATTGCGCACAAAAGCCGTAAATTCACGCTTGCTTACGATTTTGTCTAAATACTCTTTTTTGATGAGTAAATCGGGGCTATTTAAATGCTGCCACACGCTGAAAAATAGCTTGGTGTTGTTGTTGTCGATGATATATTTGAGCGGGTTTTGTTGGTTAAAGGCGTTGAGAACAAAAACGGCGTCATTGTTTGAATTTTTAAGGTTTTGAGCGAGCTTTGTGCGCGTGGGCGTGTCGAGCTTTGAGACAAAATAAAGCGAAAAATTCACGCGGTAGGCTTGACAAGTGGCGTCTGCTTTGAGTATGCTTTGCGTGGTGTAGTTAAAGCAGTGAGCGTAGGTTGGGTTGAGCTTGGGTTTGCGCGGGGCAAGGGCTTCAAGGGCTTTTTTGATTTTGCCTTGATAACGCCAAATGTGTGTGTTTAGGCTTTGCGCTTCTTTTTTTGTGAGCTTGTTTTGCTCTAAAAGTTTGTGTATGTAATAGTCTTTGGCGATTGAATTTTCCTTTTTTTTAAGCGTATCCAAATCATACAAAGCTCCATTACAAAGGCACACGCACAGCAAACACAGCGCAAAAACTCTCATACAAGCCTCGCTAGGTTGCCGATGAGTATGCTGAGAAATTGCAGCAAGATGATGATGACAAGCGGAGCTAAATCCACGCTACCTATGCGCGTAGGGATAAAGCTAATCAGCCTGTAAGCTGGTGCGGCGAGCTTATAAAGCAGCTGCACTATTGGGTTATAAGGGTCTGGCTGCACCCACGAGATGAGCGCGGCGATGATGATTATCCACATATACGCGTTGATGATGATTTGCGCGACTTGTATCACCGACAACAACAACGAATTTCCAAGTATTTCCATACTAATCCTTTCTCACAATGTCCTTGATAAAGGGCTTTAAAAGCCCATAAAGCTCACTTAACTCTGGTCCGTGCGCTGAATTTGTTAGCACCAAACGCAGCGGCATAAAGAAACTTTTGCCCTTTAAGCCACTTTTTTGCATAAGCTCGTTTTTAAAGCTCTCATAGTCCTTTGCTAGCTCAAATTCGGGTGAATTTAAAATGCCCTTTATTTTCTCACACTCATCTTTAAATTCGCCAAAATTTTTCGCCCCAAAAATCGCATTTAATTTTTCTTTAAGCTCATTTATAGTGCTTGCTTCTTGCGTGTAAAAGCGGGCTAAATTTGCTAAATTTTTGCCCTTAAAGCCCAAAATTTCGTTGAGCTTTTCATCGTCTAAAAGCCTTATATGCTCGCGGTTTATCTGCAAAAGTTTTTTCATATCAAAGCGAGCAGGGGACTTTGAAACATTTTTTATGTCGAAAAACTCCACAGCTTCATCAAGCGTAAAAATCTCACGCGGGGTTTTGTTGCCAAGCAAGATGAGATAGTTCGCCACAGCGCACGGCAAAATGCCTTGCTCTAAAAGCCATTTCACGCTAGAATGCGCCTCTCTCTTGCTCATCTTTTGCCCCTCATCGTTTAAGATAATGGGCAAATGAGCGTAAATCATCGCTTTATCATAACCCAAACTCGCTCTAATATGCTCTTGTTTAGGCGTGTTTGAAGTGTGGTCTTCTCCGCGGATAATACAGCTAACGCCCTCCAACATATCATCAACTGCACAAGCAAAGTTATAAGTAGGCGTTTTATCAGCTCTCATTATCACAAAACTATCGATATTTTCAGGCTCAAAGTGGAGTTGTCCCTTGATTAAGTCCGTAAATTCCATAGCTTTTTGCGGTTTTTTTAGGCGAATCACAAAGGGCTTGTCATTTTCCAACACTTCGCTGTCTTTTAAATGCTCGCACGCCCCATCATAGCGATAAGCCTTGCCCGCTTTTTTGGCTGCTTCTTTTTTTTGCTCTAAAATTTCGCTCGTGCAAAAGCAAGCAAAAGCCTTTTTATTAGCCACTAGCTTTAAAGCCATTTGTCGGTGCTGCCTTAAATTCTCACTTTGCACATAAAAATGCTGCCACGAAATCCCAAACGCTCGCAAAATTTCTTTGATTTCCTCGTCCTTGCCCGCTATATTTCGCGCTGTGTCCGTGTCCTCAATACGCAAGATAAAGTCCTGCCCGCTCTTTTTAGCGCAAAGATAGTTGAAAATCGCCGCACGCAAGTTGCCTATGTGCATATCACCCGTTGGAGATGGCGCAAATCTATACATTTGCCTTGTCCTTTTTTAAATTTAAGCCTTTTTAAACTGCGTTTCAAAGCTAAATTTAGCCTTAAATTTACAAATTTATTTAAATTTCAAGGCTAAATTCGCTTAGTTAGCGCAAAATTTCACGCCATTGTAACATTTTTTTTTAAACATTTCACAGCTATTGAGCCTAAAATTCAAGCTATGCTTGCAAGTGCTTAAATTTTCATCTCATCAAGCGGGTATTTGGCAAGTTTTTCAAGCAACTCTACGCTTAAAACGCTCATTTGTATCACGCTTAAAAGCAAAGCTAGCGCGTATTTACCGCCTTTTAAACCCTTTAAAGTGCCGTTTTCGCATTCGTATAAATTCGGGTCAGTGTAAAAAATTTAGCTTAAAAAGAACATACTTCGCAAAAGCGTGAAAAATTTAGCTTAAAAAAGCATATCTTGCAAGGCGTTTTTGTCTAAAATTTGAATTTTGCCCTTTTGCGTGCCGATGAGAGCGGCGTTTTTCAGCTCTTTTATCACGCGAGACAAGGATTCTGCACGCGTGTTTAGCTCTGTGGCGATTTGGCGTTGAGAAATGCGGGGCAGGGTTAGTTCGTTGTCAAGCACATAGCGGACAAATCGCTCTTTAAGAGAGATGCACGCCTGCGAAAGCTCTTTTTCAAGGATTTTTATCTTTTCAAAAAGTGAGCTTATCATCATCAGCGAAAATTCGACATTTTGCTCGCAAAGTGCCTTAAAAGCACTGAATTCAAGCTCCAAAAGCTCGCAATTACTCTCACAAACGGCACTTGCAGGGTAAAAGCCTTGTTTAAATGCGGGCATTTCGGCGATGAAATTTAGCGGCTCAAACAAATGCAAGGTAATTTCTTTGCTTGACGGGCTTTTATACACGCGAACGCAGCCAGACAAGAGCAAGAAAAAGTTTTTCGCCCGCTCACCCTCGTAAAATACGATATTTCCCTTTTTAAAAAGCCTTTTTGTGCCGATTTTTTCAAGCTCTTTGACAAACTCACGCATAACTTAACCTCAATCAATAAATTTTATGCAAAATTTGCCTACCATTTTAGATATTTTTTCTAAACAAAGGACAAGCGATGAGACACGACACCATCAACAAAGCCACCATAGACGAGCTTATGGAGATATTTTACGAGCAAATTCGCCATCACAAAGAGCTTGGGGCGATTTTTAACGCTAAAATCAGCACGAGCGATGAAAAATGGGCGATTCACAAGGCAAAAATCAGCAATTTTTGGCAAGGAATGCTGCTTGGCGAGGGCGATTATAGCGGACAGCCGATGAAAGCGCATTTAGAGTTGCCATCGTTTCCGCAAAAACTCTTTGACGAGTGGCTTAAACTCTTTGAAATGAGCCTTGATAGAGTTTTTACCGAAGAAAACAAAGCCATAATCCTACAAAAAGCCCAAATGATAGCGCAAAATTTCCAAAGAGTGCTTTACGCTGGGCGTTGAAAGGCTTTGTTTTCAAAAATTTTTAAATTTTTCAGTTCATTAACTGTTTGTTTTTTTTTTTTTTGGTTAAATTTGATTTACGCGTTTGCAAAAACGCGAATTTCACTTTAAAGGATAGCTTATGAAAAAGCTAATTTTCGCAGCCCTAGTGGCAATTTTCGGTGCTTCTACCGCTGTGGTAGCAGCTGACAACCTCAAAGCAGGTGCGATGGGGCAAGGCTCTGACATTGCAGGACAAGTGATGGATGGCAAAAGTGCCAAAGAAATCGCTGATGGCAAAAAAGAAGAAGCCAAAGATGCAGCTAAAAAAGAAGCTGGCAAACAAATGAACAAATTCCTTAACAAATTCTAATTTGTTAAGCTTTGTTTGAAATCTAGTCCGCTTGAATTTGATTTGAGCGGGCTTTTATCTTAACTTTCAGCTTAAAATTTAAAAATTCTCGTCCATTTTACTTAAACAAGCGTAATGTTTTGAATTTTCACAAGATTTATTAAAAAAAATTTCGCTATAATTAAGCTTTTGTAAGTGGAGAGAAAATGACTTGTTTGTATCCTGGGACCTTTGACCCTATCACTAATGGGCATTTAGATGTTATCAAGCGGGCGTTGCGGCTCTTTGACAGAGTGGTGGTGGCTATCGCTAAAAACGAGCAAAAACGCCCGTATTTTGACATAGCAAAGCGCAAAGAGCTAGCAAGTATCGCTACAAAGGCACTTTCAGGCGTAGAAGTCATCACTTTTGACACTCTGCTGGTGGATTTGGCAAGAGAGCTTAACATAAACACCGTGATTCGTGGGCTTCGCGCGGTGAGTGATTTTGAGTATGAGCTACAACTTAACTACGCAAATAATGCGCTGTGGAAAGAGTTTGAGACGATTTTTTTAATGCCAAGCCTTGAAAACGCTTTCATTTCAAGCTCCATAGTGCGCTCAGTGAGCGAACACAACGGCGATGTGAGCAATCTCGTGCCAAAGGAAATTATCCCCTTTATGAAAGATAAAAAATGTATGTAGTCTTTGAGGGCATTGACGGAGTAGGCAAAAGCACGCAAATAGAGCTTTTGAAGCGTGAATTTAAGGACGCTGTGTTTAGCTTTGAGCCGGGAGCGACAAAGCTAGGCGTGTATTTGCGCGAACTTTTGCTTGAAAAAAGCGAAAAATTCAGCAAGCGAGCTGAAATTTTGCTTTTTTTAGCCGACAGAGCCGAGCATTTTGAGCAAGTTTTACAAAAAAATGCCGATAAACTCATCATTTGCGATAGAAGTTTTATTTCAGGCATAGCTTACGCGAACAATGCTTTTGACACTGAAACACTCTTTGCTTTAAACGCCTTTGCTTTGGGCGAATTTTTTCCGCAAAAGTGTGTGTTTTTAAGGGCTGATGAAGAGTTGATTAAAGAAAGGTTTGAAAAAAAGGGGCTTGACAAGATAGAAAAGCGCGGGGCGGATTATTTTATGAGCGTGCAAAATGAGCTTGAAAAATGCCTAGAAATGCTTGAAAAAAAGATAAATTTAAAAGTGTTAAAGCTCAATGCGCGTGAAAATATCGAGCTTTTGCACCAAAAAATAAAGGAATTCATCGATGATTAGTGCTTTAAAGGGTATGAAAGATTTGTTAAGCATTGAAGCAAGGCTTTATGAGCGCATTATAAAGGCGTGTGAAAGCGTGGCGCGAAACTATGGCTTTGAATTCATAGCCACGCCACACCTTGAATTAAGCGCACTTTTCAAGCGAAGCGTGGGCGAAAGTAGCGATATAGTCGGCAAAGAAATGTATGAGTTTATCGACAAGGGCGAAAACTCCGTGTGTTTGCGCCCTGAGGGAACGGCTGGTATCGTGCGTGCGTATATCGAGCATAAATTTGACAAAACGCAAAGCGTAAAACGCTGGTTTTATCACGGCTCAATGTTTCGTTATGAGCGCCCACAAAAAGGGCGTTTGCGTGAGTTTCATCAATTTGGCGTTGAAAGTTTTGGCGTAAAAAGCGTGTTTGAGGACGCAACGCTGATTTTAATGCTCGCTCAAATCCTTGCAAGACTCGACATAAAGGCAAAATTGAAGCTCAACTCACTTGGCTGTGAAAAATGCCTGCCCGAATTTCGTGCGAAATTTCTTGAATTTGTAAGCGCAAAAAGCGATTTTTGCGAGGATTGCAAAAGGCGAAAAGAGCTTAACCCCATAAGAATGCTTGATTGCAAAAACGAGCATTGTCAAGGCTTGCTTGTAGGCGCGCCTGCCTTGAAAGAATGCTTGTGCGCTGAGTGTCAAAGCGACTTTAAAAGCTTGCAAGGGCTTTTAAGCGCAAATGGCGTGGAATTTGAGCTTGATGACAAGCTGGTGCGGGGCTTGGATTATTATTCTAAAACCGCCTTTGAATTTGAAAGCGATGAAATCGGCGCAAAAGCCGCTGTGGCTGGTGGCGGACGATATGACAAGCTCATTTCTTATCTTGGCGGTAAAGAGGGCTTTGGCGTGGGCTTTGCCATAGGTGTAGAGCGGCTGATGGCGATTTTAGCGCAAAAAGAGCAAAGTCAAAAGCGAAGTGGCGTTTATCTTTGCGCGCTTGATAGTGCTTTCATTACAAGGCTTTTCACCCTTGCAAACAGCTTGCGACAAAGGCACAAGGTGCATTTAAGTTTTGAGGCAAAAAAGCTCGCAAAGCACCTGAATTTAGCTGATTTAAGTGGGACAAAAATCTTTCTTTGTATGGGCGAAAACGAGGCAAAGGAAAACAAGCTTTTTTACAAGGATTTGGAGAGCAAAGAAGAAAAAACGGTTAAAATCAGCGATTTAGAGCAGATTTTTAAAGTTTAGGGGCAAATTTTTACACAAAATCGCTAAAATTTGTCAAATTTTCACGCAAAGGCTTAAAATGGCGATAAATTCACAAAATGACTTTCAAAGTGTTGTTGATAGGCTTGTTAAAGACGAAAATGTAAGCAAAACAAAAAGAGAGCAAGGCACGCTTTTTGAAAGGCTTGTGGCGCAAATTCTCCGCACTCAAACGCATTTTAAGGACGAGTTTAAAGAAGTGTATTTGTGGAATGAATTTAACGCTAAATTTAACATAAATTCGCAAGATATAGGCGTGGATATAATGGCGCGAACGCAAAATGACGAGTGGGTAAGTGTGCAGTGCAAGGCTTATGAGCCAAGCCATACCTTGCAGCAAGGCGATTTAAGAAACTTTTTAGGCATAAACAACATTACAAAAAGCAGTAGTGAGCTTTTTTGCGAAATTTCTCAAAAGCTCATCTTTCACACTTGCAAGCAAGAAAGCGACAATATAAAAAAAGCCCTAGCACAAGCTAAAACTAGCCAAAGTGAGGCAAAAAGTTATGGTTTTTATAAATTGCAAGAATTTAACATTGACTACGAAAGCCTAAATTTAGATGATTTGCATTCGCTTAAAAGCCAAAAGAAAAAGGACTTACGCGCTTACCAACAAGAAGCGCTTGAAAAAATAAAAGAGCATTTTTTAGACAAAAACGAGCAAAGAGCAAAAATCATAATGGCTTGTGGCACGGGCAAGAGTTTGCTTGCTGTCCGCACGATTGACGAGTTTGTCGGCGCAAACGAGCTTTGCGTGTTTTTTGCTCCAAGCCTTGCTTTAATCAACCAAATGTTGCTTGAATTTTACAAAGAAAGCACGAGCGAGGGTTTTAAAGTGTTTGCGGTGTGTAGCGACTCAACAGTTGGCGCAAATGCGAGCAATGCCATAAAAGAGACAAGCGAGGATTTAAAGGCGAGCGAGCTTTTTATCCCTGTCATCTCAAATCCGCAAAATTTAGCCAACCAAGTAAAGCACCACAACAACAAGAAAATCATCATTTTCAGCACTTATCAAAGCATAGATGTTATCATAGAGGCGCAAAGGCTCTTTAAAACGCCTTTTAAGCTCATCATAAATGACGAGGCGCACCGCACAGCAGGCTTTGAGAAGTTAGACGAGAAAAATAACAAAATCCAAAGCATTTGGCAAAAGACCCACGACAACGCCCAAATCAATGCTAAATTCAGGCTTTATCTCACCGCCACGCCACGCATTTACTCAGACAAGGCAAAGGAAAAGACCGAGCAAAACGACTTAATGCTTTATTCTATGGACGATGAGAGCATTTTTGGTAAAGAAATTTATAAGCTCAACTTTGATGAAGCGATTAAGCAAAAAATTTTGTGTGATTACCGCGTTTTGATTACCTTTGTTAATAAAGACACGACAAGTGCTATCACAAACGCCAAAGGTAAGGATTACAAAGCCGATGACATAAGCAAAATGTTAGGGCTTTACAAGGCGGTTTTAAAGCAAGATTTGTATCTCATAGACAGCAATGCAAACGATGAAAACGAAAGCACCAAAAGCGTGAATTTAGAAAGTTTTGAGGACAAAGAGCCGATGAAACGCGTAGTTTGTTTTCATCACAGCATAGCAAATTCTAAATTTTTTGCTCAAAATTTCGCCGCTGTTGATGAAAAGCATTTAAATACAAGCTACACCGAGCATATAGACGGCACGGACAATGCTAATGAAAAGTCCGCTAAACTTGCGTGGCTCAAAGAGTCAAGCGACGAGGCTGAATTTAAGATTTTAAGTAATGCTAAATGTTTAACAGAGGGCATTGATGTGCCAAATTTAGACGGCGTGGCGTTTTTTGACCCGCGAGATAGCGTTGTGGATATCGTCCAAGCAGTAGGGCGCGTGATGAGAAAGGCTGAGGGCAAAAAGTTGGGCTACATTATCTTGCCCTTAGCATTAAGCGAAGAGGAGATAAAAGACTATGATAAAGTGCTAAAATCAAGCGCATTTAAAGGCGTGTGGAAAATTCTAAAAGCCTTGCGTAGCCACGATGAAAGGCTAGTAGATGTTTCGCGCATTAACCAAGTTGTGAAAATCGCCACGCCAAAAAGCAACCAAGCAGGCGGTTTTACAAGCGAGAATTCAACAAGCGAGGCTAGGATACAAGATAAAACAAGGCAAATTCAAGACTCTTTATTTGCCCTAAATGAGCTTTCTACGCAAATCAAAAACGCCATTCCTAAAAATTTGGGCGATTTGGCTTATTGGGAGCTTTATGCGGGCAAGGTTGGCGGCATTATGCACGATTTAAGCGCACGCATAAAAGCTCTTGTGAGTGCAAATGCCGATATAAAGGCTATATTTGAGAAATTTTGCAAAGCCTTGCAAGCAAACTTAAATTCAAGTTTTGACATCAACGAAGCCATTTCGCTAATCGCCCAGCATATCATCACCAAGCCTATTTTTAACCACATTTTCCCAGATTTAAATTTCGCCAAATTTGACAAGGTGAGTTTTGAGCTTGATAGGCTTTATGCTAAACTTTGCGAATTTGGGCTTGAAAGCGAGCTTAAAGACTTAAAGCCCTTTTATGAAAGCGTGCAGAAAAACGCCGAATTTGCCCAAAGCGACAAGGCAAAGCAAGATTTAATCCGCAACCTTTACGACAGCCTTTTTAAAGCCGCCTTTTCAAAGGTGCAAGAAAAACTAGGCATTGTCTATACGCCCATTGAAGTAGTGGATTTCATCATCCACAGCACGGAATTTGCCCTTAAAAAGCACTTTAACAAATCTTTAAGCGATGAAAATGTCCATATATTAGACCCTTTCACAGGCACAGGCTCTTTCATCACTCGTTTAATCCAAAGCGAACTTTTGGGCGAAAATTTAGCCCAAAAATATGAAAACGAACTTTGGGCAAATGAAATCACTTTGCTAGGCTACTACATCGCTCAAATCAACATCACAGCCACTTACCACAAACAAATGCAAGCCTTGCAAAACGCACAAAACAACAACGATTACAAACTTTTAGACAACCTGCTTTTCACCGACACCTTTGAAAGCTACACCCAAGACAGCAAAGGCTACAAAGGCGAGCAAACCTTAACCGAACAAGGCGAGTATCTCAAAGCCAATCTTGACAAAATCAAACAATTCAAAAAAACCGATTTCAAAGTCATCATCGGCAATCCGCCTTACTCGGCAGGGCAAGAAAATGCTAATGATGACAATGCAAACATTAAATACGACTTACTCGACAGCCGTATTGCAAGCACTTATGTTTCAGCTTACAAAGTGCAAAAATTCAAATATGACTCGTTTAAAAGAGCCATCCGTTACGCTACTGACAGGATAGAAAGCAAAGGCATAGTAGCCTTTGTAACAAATGGTTCTTTCATCGAGGGTAAAAGCGATGCGGGACTTCGGGCGTGTTTGGAGGCTGAATTTGACTTTATTTATATCTTTAATCTTCGTGGTGATATACGAAAAAATATGCAGACAAAAGAGGGTATAGAGGGCGAAAATATCTTTGGTAATGCTTCACAAACACCTGTGGCAATTTCAATTTTAATAAAATGCAGCAAAAATGAGACAAATAAAAAAGCCCAAATTTTTCATTATGATATAAAAGATACAGATGCGAGAAAAACGAGCGACAAATTAAGCCTTATTCACAATCTTAAATCCATAGCAAATTTAGAAAATAAATGGCAACTCATTACACCTAATCAAGACTATGATTGGATAAACCAAAGGGATTATAATTATTTAAAATTTATGTCTTTGGGCGATAAAAAACTTAAATTTAAACCACTTAAAAAAGGTTATGAAATCAATCTTTTTGAGATTTTTTCTATGGGGCTAGTAAGCAACCGAGATGCGTGGGTAATAAATTTTTCAAAAGAAAATTTAACTAAAAATATGTCTTTTATGATAGAAAATTACAATAAAGAAGTAGAAAATTTAGAAAAAAATTCAAACTACAAACCTACAATGGATAGCACCAAAATAAAATGGACAAGAGCTTTATTGAATGATTTTAATAAAAAACTCAAATTTGAATTTAACGATAATGGCTTGATTGTATCAAGCCATTATCGTCCCTTTACCAAATGCTACTTGTATTTGGCAAAGCATTTCAACGAAATGCTTTACCAAATGCCACAGATTTATCCTACACCACAAACTAAGGATATAAATATCCTTGATTGTGGTGTAGAAACTATGTCATTTATAAAGGATTTTGCTAAACAAAACAAATACTTACCGAATTTAAGCATTTGTATTGATGAAGGCGGACAAACGGGGGCTATAATAACGGATTTAATTTGCGATTTACACTTTTGTCCGCAAACACAGGCTTTCCCGCTGTATTATTACGAAAAAATCGAGCCAGACCAAGCAAAGAATTTGTTTGACAAAGGTGAAGTAAATGACAATGACACTTACCGCCGAAAAGACGCCATAAGAGATGAAGCCTTAAAAGAAGTGCAAAAAATTTATAAAGATGAGAATATCAGCAAAGAAGATATTTTTTATTATATTTACGCGCTTTTAAATCACAAAGGCTATAAAGAAAAATACAAAGACAATTTAAGCAAAATGCTCCCACGCATTCCTTTTGTAAAGGACTTTAAAGAATTTGCAAGGTTAGGGCGAGAGTTGGCGGATTTGCATTTGGGTTATGAAAATTTTGCGGACAAAAGCACAGCCCTATCCGTGCCAAAGGATAAGATAAAAGACTTTTCTAATGATAATCTTTTTGCTGATAAGGGCGAAGCAAAGGCTTTGTTAGAAAATTTAAATGAAAATGATTTTAGGCTTAATAAAATGCGATTTGTGGTAAAGGGCAAGAAAGATACGATAATCTTTAACGACAAAATCGCCGTTGTCAATGTGCCTTTAAAGGCTTATGAGTATGTGGTAAATGGGCGAAGTGGCATTGAGTGGATAATGGAGCGTTATCAAGTAAAAACGGACAAGGATAGCGGCTTAATCAACGACCCAAATTTATACGAATGCGAAAACGGCACTTTAAAGGGTTTAAAAGGCGGTAAATACGCGCTAGCTTTGCTTTTAAGCGTGATACAAATGAGCGTTTTAAGCGTAGAGTTGCTTGAAAAACTTGCCAAATACCCGCTTGATGAGATGAAAATTTAAGCACTTGCAAGCATAGCTTGAATTTTTACTACTTATAAAACAAAGTAATTAAAAATGGCTTTTGCCCTGTTTTAAGGACGACAAAAACCTATACAATGATGAGCTTTTTGATAATGAGGCGTTTAAAAATGAAGTTCAAAAGCATTTAGAGTAAATTTTGTTTAAAATTTAAACAAAATTTGCTAGAATTTCACCCAAATTGAGCTAAATTTTTGCTAGAATTTAGGCTTTTATTTTATCTTTTTAAAGGAAAGTGTGTGAAAGACTATGGTATCGACATTTGGGGTAGTGATAATTTCATCATCAAAAACGGCAAAATTTGCATAAATTTTGGCAAAAATCCCGCACTCATCGACATAGTAGCATTTTTACGAGATGAGGGCTACAAGGGTCCTTTGTTGCTGCGTTTTCCACATCTCATACAAAAGCAAATTCAGCGCATTTACACGAAATTTGAGCGCGCGAAAAAAGAATTTGATTATAAAGGCTCTTTTAACGCCGTTTATCCGCTCAAAGTCAATCAATACCCCGGCTTTGTCAAAAATTTAGTGAATTTTGGCAAGGATTACAACTACGGGCTTGAAGCAGGCTCAAAGGCTGAGCTTTTGCTTGCTATGGCTTATAACAACGACAACGCGCCCATAACAGTCAATGGCTTTAAGGACAGAGAACTCATAAATATGGGCTTTATCGCAAAAGAAATGGGACACAACATAACGCTTACCATTGAGGGCTTAAACGAGCTTGAAAGCATTATAGAAACGGCAAAGGCGCGCTTTAAACCAAAGCCAAACATAGGGCTACGCGTCAGGCTTCACTCATCAGGCGTTGGCATTTGGGCAAAAAGCGGGGGCATAAATTCAAAATTTGGGCTTACTTCAACCGAACTCATCGAAGCCGTGCATTTGCTTAAAAAGAACGATTTGCTGGCTAATTTTACGATGATACACTTTCATCTTGGTTCGCAAATCACTGAAATTCACCCGCTTAAAAAGGCTTTGACTGAGGCTGGCAACATTTACACCGAGCTTCGCAAAATGGGCGCAAAAAACCTAAAAGCCATAAATTTAGGCGGAGGCTTAGCGGTAGAATACTCACAATTTAAAGACGAACAAAGCCGCAACTACACTTTGAGCGAGTATGCAAACGATATGGTTTTCTTGCTTAAAACCATAGCCGAGCAAAAAAAGGACATTGAACCAGACATTTTCATCGAAAGCGGGCGTTTTGTCGCGGCTCATCACGCCGTGCTTGTCGCGCCTGTTTTGGAGCTTTTTTCGCACGAATACACAGAAAGCAAGCTAGCCCTTAAAGACAAGGGCAACCCAAAGCTCATCGATGAGCTTTATGACTTGTTTAAGAGCATAAAAAGCTCAAACGCGCTTGAATATATGCACGATGGTATCGACCATTTGCAAAGCATTTTGACGCTTTTTGATTTGGGTTATGTGGATTTGCAAGACCGCTCAAATGCTGAAATTTTAGTGCATTTGCTCATTAAAAAGGCGACAAAGCTACTTGGGGACACGCAAAATTCAGCGGATTTTTTAGCCTTGCAGGACGAAGTGCAAGAACGCTACCTTGTGAATTTCTCACTCTTTCAGTCAATGCCAGACTTTTGGGGCTTGCAACAAGGCTTTCCCATAATGCCCCTTACTCATTTAGACAAAAAGCCCACAAGAAGCGCGAGCATTTGGGACATAACCTGCGACAGCGATGGCGAAATAAGCTACTCAAAAAACAACCCTTTAACACTGCACGACATTGACTTGGACGAGGAAAACTATTTTTTAGGCTTTTTCTTGGTAGGTGCTTATCAAGAAGTGCTTGGAATGAAGCACAATCTTTTTATGCACCCAACAGAAGCTAGCGTTTATATCGATGAAAAGGGCTATGAGATAAAAGACATTATAGAATCACAAAGCATTTTAGACACTTTGGACGATTTGGACTATGATGTGCGTGAGATTATGGACATACTCAACGAAAAAATCGCAAATTCAAAGCTCATCAACGAAAAGCAAAAAAAGCAAATTTTAGGCGAACTTTATCTTTTTTTAAACGACAATGGCTATCTTAAAAGTGTGGATGTGTGATGAGTTTTTGGAGCATTATAAAAGAGGACTTTGCGCAGCCTAAGTTGCAAGACCCAGCGTATCATTCATTTTGGGAGCTGTTTTTTAATTATCCGGGTATGTGGGCTGTGGTGAATTACCGCTTTGCGCACTTTTTGCACGAACGCAAATGCAAAAGGCTTTCTCGTATCATCAGTGGGCTTTCGCAGTTTTTCACGGGGGTTGATTTGCACCCTGGCGCAAAGCTTGGCAGGCGCATTTTCATCGACCACGCAAATGGCGTTGTCATCGGACAAACGGCGGTTATAGAGGACGATGTGCTGATTTATCAAGGCGCGACTTTGGGCGCGACAAGCCTACAAAAGGGCATCAAACGGCATCCTACCATCAAAAAAGGCGTGATTATCGGCTCTGGGGCAAAGGTGCTAGGCGACATAACCATAGGCGAAAATGCTAAAATCGGCTCAAACGCGGTTGTAGTAAAAAGCGTGCCTGCAAACTCCACAGCAGTGGGCATTCCCGCGCGTATCATCAAAAGCTGCGAGCCAAAGAATTTAAGAGACATTGACAAATACTGCGAGGAAAAATGCGCCGAACTTGAAAAGGCTTTCAAAGCCGAGCAGCTTGACAAGCTCAAAAAACTTGAAAAGAAAATCAAAAAGCTCGAAAAAGCCCTAAATTCAAGCAAATAAAAATATCTTAAATTTTCTTTAAGTTTATAAATTTTGCAAGGAATTTAAATTTGTATTTTTAGCAAATTTTTCAAGCCCATTTTCAGCGCACAAATAAGGCGAAAATTCAAAAAAAGCTAAAATTTGTAAATTTTTGGGTTTAAATTTAGCTTTTTAGAACACTTTTTGCTTGCAAGCAGATAAATTTAAAGCAAAACAAAAAAGTGAGTAAAAATTTATACGAGGGTATAAAATTTTTATGCTTGTTGTCGATTTATCGTTTGGATTTGAGTTCTCACAGGAAGGGAGAAAATAGATGTTAGATGCGATTGAAACGACATTAGTGTCGAGTGTCAGGGCAAATTCAGGCAAAACGGATGGCGTTGCTTTATCAGCAGACAAAAGGGCGCAAAGGTCCAAAGGCGCGGGCGAAAGCCTAGCGCAAAACGCCCAAAAGCTCGCCGATGAGCAGCAAGAGCAAGGCACGCAGCAGCTCAAAGAGCTTGCAAGCGAGCTTAACAAGCAAATGGACTTACTCAACACCAACATAGCCTTTGATTTCAGCGATGAGATAGACAGGCTGTATTTGCGCGTGCTTGAAAAAAACACAGGCAAACTCATTAGGGAGTTTCCAAGTGAAGAGGCTAGGGCGTTAGCGGGGTATTTTCGCAACGCCGTAGGGTTATTATTTGATAAGGAGAGTTGAAAATGGCAACGGGAACATTATCGAGTTTAGGACTTGGCTCAGAGGTTTTAAACCAAGAAACACTAGAAAAGCTCAAAAACGCCGACATAAGCGCGAGAGTAAAGCCTTATGAGACAAAGATAGAGACAAACACCACAAAGCAAAAGGCACTCACGGAGCTTACCACAAAGCTTGCTGCCTTTCAAAGTGCGGTTAGCTCGCTAGGCGACTCCACAGCCTTTGGCAAAAGAAAGGTAACTCCAAGCGTAACAGGCGACAGCGCAGCGGCGACACTCACAGCAAGCAACGGCGTGAGCGTGCAGAATTTAAGCGTAAAGGTTGAGAAAATCGCCCAAAAAGATGTCTTTCAAAGCGGCGGTATCACCAAAGACACGGACAGAGTTTTAACCACAGGGCAACAGCCTGCAAGTTTTACCATAATGCAAAATGGCAAAGAATACACCATAAAAGTCGAGGCAAACACCACTTATGCGGATTTGGCGGACAAGATAAATTCAGCCACTGATGGCAAAGTCATCGCTAAAATCGTCTCCACAGGCGAAAAAGGCACGCCATATCGCTTTACCCTTTCGAGCAAGGAAACGGGCGCTGATAATGCCATAAGTTTTTTTGCTGGCACGAAAGACTCTCAAACAGGCGTTTATAAAGAAAATCAAGACGCTGAAAAGATACTTGGAAATTTAGGCTGGACGCTTAAAAAAAGCGGTATCGCCGAAGCTGATATGAAAGGCTTTGCGTTTAGCGGTGGCACAAAGGCGAGTGCGATAACGGATTTAAACACGCAAATAGGCAAAGACATTAAATTCACGCTTTGGGCGGGGGAAGAGAAATTTACCATTGAAGCAAAATCGAACGAAACTTATGACGCACTGCAAAAAAAGATTGAAACCGATACACAAGGCAAAATCAAGCTCAGTGCGGTAAAATCGGGCAATGACTACACCTTTAACTTTGTCGCGGGCGACAAGGCAAGCAGCTCGACAAAAATCAAAATTTTTGACGGCACTATGGACACAAACGCAAAGACTTACACAAGCGACAGCGGCACAACTGACTTTTTACAAAACACGCTTAAAATAGGTATTTCAACAAGCTACTCGCTTGATGATGCAAAAGGCACAGCTCATCTTAAAAAGGCGCAAGATGCTGAATTTACACTTGATGGCGTGAAAATGTATCGCTCGACAAATGAGATAAAGGACATAGGCGCAGGTTTGACGCTGAATTTACTCAAAGCGGGCGAGATAAATTTCGACATAAAACAAGACAGCGAGGGGCTTACAAGCACTATGGAAGAGCTTGTTGAGAAGTATAACGAGCTGGTAAATTACCTTAACGATGTAACCGCTTATGACAGCGAAACAAAGGTTTCAGGGGATTTAGCCGATGTCAATGAAGTCAAAAGTTTGCGTTCAACCATCAACAAAATGCTTTTTACTTCGCAATCCATAGAAGGCACGACAACCGATGACAAGGGCAACAAAACCAAAACAAATGTGCTTGTGTCGGTGCTGGACTTTGGGCTATCTTTAAATGATACTTCAAAATCAAATTCAAGCCAGCTTGCGCTTTTGAAATTTGACAGCGCGAAATTTGAGAAAAAATTTGCTGAGGACCCAGACTTTGCGGAGAGCTTTTTCTCAGGCACAAGTGGCTTTGAGGAAGTCAATGTCATCGGCAAGGCGCAATCTTTTGACACTGCGGATTTTACAAGCGGGCTTGAATTTAAGGGTAAGGACTTTAAAATCACCTTTGGCGATGTGAGTTATGATTTAACCAAAACAGCCGATGGCAAAAGCGACTTTAAGCTAGAAGGCAACACACCAGAAGAACGAGCGCAAAAGCTGCTTGACCATATAAATAGTTTTAGCATAAATGGGCTAAAAGCGTCTATGCAAGAATTCACGCTCACTGAAAACGGGCAGCAAAAGAAAGGCTACGCGCTTAAATTTAAAAGCGATGATGGCTCAGACTTTGAAATCTCGGGCGATAAGGACTTTTTAGCCAAGCTAGGACTTGAAGCGCAAAAGATAAGCCCAGAAACCAAAACAGGCACGGGCGTGTTTTCACAGCTCAAAAGCACACTGCAAAGCTACACGAGAGTAAGCACTGTGGATACGAAAAAAGGCACTTTGACGCTTTATGGCGAGCGTTTGAAAACCGATGCGAGCAGTTTGAACGATGAAAAAACCAAAGAGCAAACCCGCATAGACAGCTACTATGAAGCTATGTTTAGCAAGTGGGTGCAATATGATGCGATTATCGCCAACATAAAAACGCAAGGCACCGCGATAACAAATATGATAAACGCGGCGAACAACCAAAACAACAAATAAGGGGCAACCGTGCAAGCAAACATAGCAAACACCGAAATTTACAACGCCTACTCGCAAAACCAAGTAGGTATCGAGTCTCCACAAAGGCTCATCGAAATGCTTTATGAAGGGCTTTTGCGCTTTTGCTCTCGTATGAAAGTCTTTATCAAAAAAGACGACATAGAGCAACGCCTTTACTACTGCAAGCGGGCTACGGCGATTTTCATCGAGCTGATAAACAGCCTTGATTATGAGCGCGGCGGCGATGTGGCTTACTATCTTAATGGGCTTTATCTTTATGAAATCAAGCTTTTATCACAGGCGAATTTACGCAACGATGAAGCCAAAGTCGATGAAGTCATCAATGTCGTGCGTTGCTTGCTTGAAGCGTGGCGTGAAATTCACCCTGATTTAAACCAAAAGGCGAATGTTTTGGATTTAAGAAAAGAAACCCAAAGCAACGCCGAAGAAAGCCAAAAGGACGAGCTTGCAAGAGTGGCTCAATAAACTCAAAATCGCCATCGCAGAAGAAGACATAGAAAGCATAGGGCGGCTTTTTGAAAAGCAGCTGCCAAAGGCTACGCAAGATGAGCTAGTCCAAGCAGCGCACCTAGCAAGCGAAGCCCTAGCTTTCATCGAACGCGAGAAAAACACCCTTGCAGGCACGATAAACAAAATCAAAACCGCAAGGGAATTTTTTAAGGCGTAAGATAAAAGGCTTTTAAAATTCTAAAAGCCTTTTGAAAGCTGAAATTCACAAAAATTTGCAAAAAATTCATCAAAATTTAAGAATTTTGCAAAAAATTTACGCTCAAAACTCGTTTTAGTCCCAAAAAATCTTACTAAAAAATTTATTCTCTTTTTGAATAAATCCGCAAATTTTGTGTTATAATATGCACTTAAATTTAGTGCTTTTAAGGCACTTTGCGAGCAAAATGTCGAATGTCGGTAAATTCTACTTTCAAGCCGACATTTCGCACACAGACAGAAGCACTTACCCGCTTTCAAGCGATTTTAAGCCCACTATTATACAGCCAAAGGGCGATAAAATCAACGCTTATTATAGAAACAAAACCGCTAAACTCAAAGCGGGCATTGTGCCAAATGAAAACCACGAATACTCTTTGAATTTCATCTATCAAAGGGGCGAAAAGGGCGGTTTATACAGCGATGATGGCGGGGGACCTTGGTGGGACTGGACAAACTACGACAAAAAGACGCTTTATTTGCTAGGGAATTCATACTTTACGCCCGATTTGAGCCTAAACACAAGGCTTTATTATGATACCTTTTACAACACTCTCATCGGCGATAAAACAAAATGCCTAAACGCTGATGGCAGCGTGAGCGGTGCTGGGTTTTGCGGCGTAAGCTCTATTTATGATGATAACACTTTGGGGCTTATTTTGACGCTTGGCTATGACATTTATGAAAATGCAAACGCTAAATTTGGTATCAACACAAAAAAAGACACGCATTTGGAGAAAGACGCTAGCACAAAGGCTATCAACACCGAGCTTAAAGAGCTTACCACAAGCATTTTCGCGCAATACTCCCAAAGGCTGGGCGTGTTTCGTGCTGTCGTGGCTGGAAGCTATGATTTTATAGAGCCTTTGAATATCGACTTTAAGGACGGACAAGGCGATGTCAAAGACAAACAGCCCAAGCTTGATGATGGCTACTCTTTGCAGGGCGTGCTTTATTATGACATAAGCTCAGCGCAAAGCGTGCATTTCACGCTTGGCAAGAAAAACAACCTGCCAACCTTAAAGCAACGCTACTCATCATTGTGGGGCGCGCAGGTTAAAAGCCCGGGGCTTGACATAGAAAATGCCATAAATTACGAGTTAGGGTATGATTTAGCACTTGGAAGCACGAATTTAAGCGTGGCGGTGTTTTACAACGATATGAAAAATATGTTTGTCCAAAAAACGCTTATTCAAACGACAGATGAAAACGCAGCAAAAGCCGTTTGCGCCGTGCCTAGCAAAAGCAAAGGCAAATACTCTTGCTACCAAAATGTCAATGCAGACAGCGGCTACACTTATGGCGGTGAAGTGGGCGTGGAGCAGGGCTTTTTCGCTGATGATATGCTGATTTTGGGGGCGAATTATAGTTTTATCCAAAAAAGAGCCAAAGGCGTGGGGCTTGAAGCTTACGGCAGCTCGGACGGCAAAAAAATCCTTGATTATCCAAACCACATAGCCAACGCTAAAATCATCATAAAGCCGATAAATAGCCTTAAATTCATCGCTCTTAGCACACTTGAAAGCGCAAGATACTATGAAGACGGCAACGGCGGCTATGACAAGGGCGCAAACTACTTTACTTTGGACTTGTCAGCAAACTACGAGCTTGGCAAGGGTTTGAGTGTCAATGCTGGCGTGCTGAATTTAACCGACAGAGACAACTACTCGGGCGTTACAGGGCAGAGCTATCATTTCGCTGGGCGACAATGGTTTGCAGGCTTTGAGTATAAATACTAGCGGGCGTTAGCAAGCGCAAAGGCTTGCAAAGACGATTCTTGAAAAGGCTGGATTAAGCAAAGCTTGCAAAAAAGCTTTGCTTGCGATGATGATTGATGAAATTCACTCACAATCAACGCTTTTTAGCAAAAAAATTTATAGTTTTGTTTTAATGCTATAAATTTATAGTTCTGTTTTTATGCTGTAAATTTTTTAACATTTCGCAAGGTTTTACCACGCAAAAAGCCGAATTTCGCTCAAAATTTTCATCTAAAATCAAGCAAAATTCAGCTTTTAAGTTGCTTGCTCGCGTTTTTAGTATTTTCCGCCCTCGATGACGACTTCATCAGCGTTTATGTCGCTGGTAAAAGCCTCTTTAAGCGTGCTTTCATAGGCTTTGTGGAAAAACTGCTCGTCCGCAAGTTTTACTATAAGCTCATCGATAAAGCCTTTTAGCTCCGTGTCGCCCTTTTTCACGGCAGCTGCGATAGTATCTTTGCTGCCAAGCTCACGCACTACGACTTTAAAGCTCTCGTTATCTTTCGCCCAAGCGAAAAGTAGGGTGTTATCGTGTGATAAAGCGTCCCCTCGTCCGTCTTTAAAGGCGTTGAAAGTCTCTGTGTTTTGGTCAAAGCGCACTAACTCAATGTCTGGGTGATTTTTGGTAAAATACGCATCGGCTGTTGTGCCTTTATTGACGATGAGTTTTTTGCCTTTTAAGTCCTCCACGCTGGCGATTGTAGAGCCATCAGGCACGACAATGCCTAGTGAAACTTTCATATAAGGTAGCGTGAAATCCACCTGCTCCGCTCTTTCGGGCGTTTGAGTGAAATTTGCAAGGATTATATCTACCTTGTCGGATTTCAAAAACTCCACGCGGTTTGCAGCCTCGACAGGCACGAACTGCACCTTGTTTTCATCGCCCAAAAGCTCGCTTGCGATGCGTTTAGCAAAGACTATGTCATAGCCTTGATTGACACCGCTGGCATCGATGAAGCCAAAGGGCGGCTTGTCGGCGAAAACGCCTATGCGCACCACGCCGTTTTCTTTTATCTTAGCAAGCGTGCCTGTGGCGTTTGTGGCGGTGCTTTGAGTGGCGTTTGCCTCACTCTTTTTAGAGTCCCCGCTGCAAGCGCTCAAAAAGAGCGCAACTAAAATCGTAAGACTAGCAAATGCTATCTTTTTCATACTATGCCTTTCTGGTTTGGTAACCAAATGTTGATTTTCCAAAGCCTTACGCTTGCTTTTATGCTCTTTTGCCCTACAAATAGGGCTTTTCAAGGCTTACAAAAAAGGGCGTAAAAATTTGGATAGCAAAATTATACCTTATAAAATTTAATATAGAGTAAAAAAGTATGAATTTATACTCTTTTGTCGTTAAAATGAAATTTTGGAGTAAAAAATGCCATTTTGCAGGGCTTTCAAAAATATGCAAAAATTTAATAAAATAACATTCTAGCCTTTGATTAAAAACACTAAAAAAGTCGTATTTAAAATTATTTGCAAATTATTCTACATTTTAGAAAAAATTTAAAATTTTTCTTGTATAATACAAAAATGAAAATCTTACACAAGGGAGGAAACGATGAATAGACGAGATTTCATCAAAAACACTGCCATCGCAAGTGCGGCAAGTGTGGCAGGTATGGCTGTGCCAAGCACGCTCAGCGCCCAAGAGCCTGAAAAATGGCGTTGGGACAAGGCAGCTTGTCGCTTTTGTGGAACGGGCTGTGGGATAATGGTAGCGACAAAGGACAACAAAATAGTCGCTGTCAAAGGCGACCCAGCAGCGCCTGTAAATCGCGGGCTTAACTGCATTAAGGGTTATTTTAATGCCAAAATTATGTATGGCGAGGACCGCCTTGTCGCTCCGCTTTTGCGCGTGAATTCAAAGGGCGAATTTGACAAAAAGGGCAAATTCCAGCAAATTTCGTGGCAACGCGCCTTTGACGAGATGGAAAAGCAGTTTCGCAAGGCTTACAGCGAAAAGGGCGTAACGGGCGTAGCTATCTTTGGTAGTGGGCAATACACCATTCAAGAAGGCTATGTCGCTGCGAAGCTGATGAAAGCGGGCTTTCGCTCAAACAACATAGACCCAAACGCAAGGCATTGTATGGCAAGTGCTGTTGTGGCGTTTATGCAAACCTTTGGTGTCGATGAGCCAGCGGGCTGTTATGATGACATAGAGCATACCGACACTATCATCACTTGGGGCGCAAATATGGCTGAAATGCACCCTGTTTTGTGGAGTCGCGTTTCTGATAGAAAGCTGAGCAACCCAAATGTCAAGGTTGTGAATTTAAGCACCTTTTCAAACCGCACTTCAAACATAGCTGATTATGAAATCATATTCAAGCCAAGCACGGATTTAGCGATATGGAACTACATAGCACGCGAAATCGTCTATAACAATCCTAACGCTATGGATAAAAAATTCATCGACAACCACTGCGTTTTCGCCACAGGACCTATTGATATAGGCTATGGAATGCGTCCAAACCCAAATCACCCTAAATTCAAGGACAGCGAAAAAGACACTGTGGCAAAACAGCTCAAAATCACGCTTGATGATGAAGAAGCTATGGCGTTAAGTGCGCTTGGCTACAAGGCAGGCGATGAAGTAGAGATGAAAAACGCTGGCAAAGCCGCAAACCACTGGGCTATCAGCTTTGAGGAATTCAAAAAAGCCCTTGCGCCTTATACGCTTGACTATGTCGCAAGCGTTTCAAAAGGCGATGAGAGCGAGAGTTTGGAGGATTACAAGAAAAAGTTGCAGAATTTAGCCAAACTCTATATGGAAAAAAACCGCAAGGTTGTGAGCTTTTGGACTATGGGCTTTAACCAACATGTGCGCGGCACTTGGGTAAATGAGCAAGCTTATATGGTGCATTTTTTAGTCGGCAAGCAAGCTCAACCGGGCAACGGGGCTTTTTCGCTCACAGGACAGCCAAGTGCTTGCGGCACGGCAAGAGAAGTCGGCACTTTCGCGCACCGCTTGCCTGCTGATATGGTAGTGGGAAATCCCGCACACAGAAAGCGCAGTGAAAAAATTTGGCGTTTGCCCGAAGGCACGCTCAATGGCGTTATCGGCGCGCCTTATATGAAGATAATGCGCGATTTGGAGGACGGCAACATTAAATTTGCGTGGGTGCAAGTGAATAATCCTTGGCACAACACCGCAAACGCTAACCACTGGATAGCCGCAGCGCGTGAGATGGACAATTTCATCGTGGTGAGCGATAGTTACCCCGGAATTTCAGCAAAGGTAGGGGATTTGATACTGCCAACGGCGATGATTTACGAAAAATGGGGAGCGTATGGCAACGCCGAGCGCCGCACACAACACTGGCGACAACAAGTTTTGCCTGTGGGACAGGCGATGAGCGACACTTGGATAATGATGGAATTTGCTAAACGCTTTAAACTCAAAGATGTCTGGGGCGAAAAGAAAGTCAATGACAAAGTAACCCTACCAAGCGTGCTTGACAAGGCAAAAGAGATGGGTTATAGCGAGGAAGATACGCTTTTTGATGTGCTTTTTGCTCACAAAGATATGACAAGATACGATGCGAGCGACCCTATGCTTAAAGACTATGACAACAGCGAGGTTTTTGGAGACGCGCGCAAGGTTGTAGGCTCTGATGGCACCTCGCCATTTACCAC
>OBCH01000075.1_pt1 | contig 28900 bp, 28 predicted proteins | sample 1495941 | NCBI WGS metagenome assembly OBCH01 (sample SAMN03418276, study PRJEB22391) | human gut metagenome | biome: human-gut; feature: organic feature; material: feces | host: Homo sapiens | place: Tanzania | collected 2013-01
TTTTTCTTATCTTTAAGTTGATTTATACCCTGTCAACTTTTTCCAGGACAAGACACTTACTTACAGGCACGACAATTCCTTATCGCCACGGCTATCACCGAATGCTTTTATCTCGTATTGGGAGCGGGTGAAAGGATAAAATAGAAAGGCATCTACAAGATATTCTATAGCCAAATCGAAGGAAAATAGCTCGATTTGGCTATTGTATAGCCTATTCTTTAGCCAAATCGAGTTAAAATTCATCGATTTGGCTAAAGAATCCTTGTTTTCCTCGAATATGCGCATTCGTAATCGTATGGCTGATTTCGTGGCAGAAACAGGGATAAAAAGTGGCATTATCCCAACGATGATTACTACTTTTGGCGTGCGCCTTACGCAGTATGCGGCCTTGGCTCAAGTACAAATTACAATGGATGATCTGTTCACTTGATTTCGGGCTAATAACAACGTTTTATCTGAAGGGCTTGTAATGACCTTTGTCGGCGAAGGCAAGCATTTCCTGATCGCCACGGCTATCACCGAATGCTTCTATCTCGTATTGGGAGCGGACGAAGGGAGCGGCGGATGCAGGAGAGGAGGTGGATGCTGGAGAGGTGGCAGATGGGGATGCTGAAAGTGCCTCGCAGATGCGATGCACCTTTTCCTCGCCATAGCAGTTGTTGCTCTTGAACTTGCCGGTAAGTCTGCCGTCAATCACTTCTATCTGGGTGCCTAAAACCTTAACTCCATCCAGGCCGCGAACTTTAAAGAACGGGCGAACCCAATTATCGATGCTGGCACTCACGATGAAAACCTGAGCACCGGCAACCAGGGCTTCGTGTACCAACGTAACACCCTTGGGGCGCAACAGATGCTGGTATTCTTCGGCAAAATCGCGGCAGAGCGCATCAAACTTCTCTATACGCATGCCGGCAAAAAGATGGGCAAAGATGAGTTGCTTCGCCTTCCAGTTGGGAAAAAAATGCAACTTCATCAGTATCAGGAGCGGACTGTACATCAGGAAAACCATCAGAAACCGACCGGTACCCTTGGCATATCTGATGAATTCCAGCAGGGTATCGCTTGTAGTCAGCGTTCCGTCGAAATCGAAACAATATAATTTTTTCTTCATTTTCTTATACGATATAAATAAGGATCAGGAAGGAGAGCAACCAGGCAAGCACGATAAACTGGGTGATGCGGTCGCGCAGGATAATCTTCGTAGGGTCACCACTCTTCTGGTCTACCACGGCTATCTGGATGTATCTCAGCAAACCGACCAGCACAAAGACACTCGTAAGATAGAGATTCTCGGTATGGAAATTCTCGATAACCTCCGGACTCACCGTATACATGATGTAACATACCAGGGTTACGGAAGCCGTAATCGTGATAGCCTGGTTGATGAAAGTGAGGTTGTAGCGGATGGTATTCTTGCGGGGAGCCTCGCCCGTCTTCTCCATGCGCAGTACATCATCGCGGCGCTTGGCAAAACTCATGAAGAGGGTGATGAGGAAGGTCATCAGCACAATCCACTTACTGAGTACGATGCCCGTTGCTACACCACCTGCCAGCAGACGAAGTACGAAACCGAAGGCCACGATACAAACATCGATGATGGCATATTGCTTGAATTTGGCGCAGTAGCCGAGATTCAGAAGCCAATAGAAGATGATGATTCCCATCGTCTCCCATGATTCGAGCAGGCTGCATACACCCATAGAAAGGGCAAACATCAGGAACATCAGTCCGTATGCCTGCTTGATGCTTACAGCCCCCGATGCTATCGGACGATGGCACTTGACAGGGTGGCGGCGGTCGGCTTCCACATCATAGATGTCGTTGAAACAATAGATGCTTGACGCAGCAAAACTGTAGGCGAAGAAAGTAATCAGACCCGCCAGCAGGGCATCTGTATGCAACAGGGCGCCGCCAAAAAACAGCGGTAAGAAGATAAAGCCATTCTTGATCCATTGCTTCGGGCGAACCAGTCGCAGCAGCGCAGCAAAACCTTTACTGTCTTCCAATTTATTCTCGTTCATAAAACTCCTATTTTCTTAATAAATAAACTCCTTTTTACTTGATAAACTTAGCTAACTCTTTAGAAATCCATCCGGCTATCTTGCTCAGAACCCACGCTGCCGGCAGGGTGATGCCTATGCAGATGAAGAAGGTAGGCCAATAGCCCATGTGATGAGGCTCTATGTATTTCAGCACGAAGTGGATATGGAGCAGATAACACTCCAGACTCAGCGCTCCCACAAACATGAACCCCTTGTTAAACCAGCTCGGGGTGCGGCGGAAGATGCGGTTCAGCAGCAGGATGCTGGTGATGGTGAGCGGGATATAGAGCATGCGTTCGAGGAAGAGCGGAAACATGCCGTGCTTCTCCTGCTCCAGGAAGATGCTCGCCAGCAGCGTCATCAGGAACATGAGCCATATCATCCATATCGAAGCACCGTCGAGCGTCTGTTTCTGTCTTACCATCTCACCCATGTTGATGCCGATGAAGAAGATAGGCACGCGGCTCCAGAAAATCTCCAGATGTCCTACTGCCTGATGTATCGGGGTGACATATTGTACCAGGATGCACCACATGATCATCACCACCGGCAGCCAGCGGTAGATAGGATGGCGCCTGATGAGTTCCATATAGGCAGGGGCAAAGAGATAGAGCATCATCGTTGCCGGGATGTACCAGAAGTTGAGCTCATCATGCAGCCAGAATCCCCAGTTGATGGTTATCTCGCCAAAGAGATTGATCCAGTTCCAGGTGCTTCCACCCTGGAAAGAAGGGATATAGAAGAGGCAGGCGATGATGAGCCAGGTAGGGTAGATGCGCAGATAACGACGGATGAAGAAATGCTTGGCAGAAGGATTCTTCATCCACGAGAACCAGAGACCTATTCCGCTGAGAAAGAGGAACATGTCTACACCGACATTGCCCATTCTGCGAAGCCCGTAAAAGGCATCTTCTCTAGGCAATGCTACATGAAAGAGGATGATGAACAGCATGGCTGCTCCCATCAACTCGCCGCGAAACCGGCTGATATTCGCCAGTTCTATATCTTTAATCTTCCAATTCATGCTGGTTTTTCTTTTTTATTTATTATGGGGGGACAGGCGATGGAATCGCCTGGAACGGGGGCGCGCTTGCTTTTTCCTTTGTCCTTCCTTCTTCCTATTGAAGAGAGGGTTAGGGCTTCGGGTTTGGAATCTTCTTCATCAGTTGGGTGAAGAGCCATGCCAGGCAGATGCTCGATATGATGTAGAGGAGCAGGCCGGCATAGATGTCGCCCTGACGGCTGATAGGGATGAATATCTTGCGGGTGATAGGGTGGCATACGAAGAGAGCGGCGGAGATGCTGCCCATCCACTCTAATATCTTATATAAGCCTGATAACCAGCTGATATTCTGAAGCAGGTCGGCTACCAATACGCTCAGCAGACAGAAGAAGAAAGGCACGAAGGTCCAGCCAACCATGCTGCCGCTCAGACTGTAGATAAGCGACAGACAGAAGATGCAGCCAAAGAAATTAGTGATAGGCGAATGGAACGTCATGAGTATCTTTTCGCCATAGCGGGCATAGAGGATGCCCAGACCGAATGGCAGCATGCCGCCCATAAAGTTGTAGCGGTAGCGGTTCATCACTTCACTCTCCGGATTGTCAAAGCCCAGGAGAAGCTGGATGCCGATGCAGATGGCCATCAATCCTACGGTCCATCCCCAATGGCGGCGATAGAGCAGCAGTCGATAGATGATGTAAAGTTGCAGCATCAGACCGAAGAACCAGTACGGCCCCGGCCAGATGATTCTGTCGGGATTCTCCAGCACATTGTTGAACATGCCCAACATCGATATGATATCCAGTACCTGATAGTGGTGAGGACCCTGCGTGATGTAGTCAACCATCGTGAATGCCACGAAACCTGCTATCATCATCTTGAAGAGTTTCAGATAGTGATAGCGGATAAAGTGGAGCGGTTCGCGCCAGTTGATGCTTCCTGTAAGTTTCTTGCCCGATATGTTATACATTCTGGTCTGCTGTTCGGTAGAGAGATGAGGTTTTGCCTCGTATTTCATCACCAGTCCGTAAGCACTCAGGAAGAGGAATACGGGCACACCGTAATGGCCGAAGAACGAGAGCAGGTGCACAGGCAGGTTGAGGTCCATGCTGACCATTACCTGGTTCAGCCAGTCAACATTGTGCTGAAAGTACTGATACTCGTTCTCCTTGACGATAGGTCCCAGCCAATGGCAGTAGTTATGCAAGAAGATGCCGATGATGGCGAGTCCTCTCAGGGCATTGCATGCCGGGCGTGATAGAATAGCACTATTCATAATCAGTTTCTCCTTTCTTTATTGTTTTTTCTTTTTAGAACCTTTTTTCTTCGACATCTTCTGAGTCTTCTTTTCCTTTGCCTCTTCTGCGGCTTTCTTCTTAGCCTCCTTTTCCAGGTAGGCATCACGGAGTTTGTCGTAATCAGCAGAGTTTTTGAGGATACGTGGTCGCATCTCGTCATATTTCGGACTCAGGATGTTATATTCCTCCTTATAGGTAGGTGTCTCAATGCCAGCCAGATACAGCAGGAGATGAGGCAGGGCATCGGTCATGAAGCGTTTGTCCTTGGCCTTGCGTATCTGACGGTAGATATCGCGATGGTTCCTGATATATTTTGACGAGCAGTATATCCAGAACGGAATTTCAAACTCATAGTGAGCCAGCGGCCAGTCGATTTCTGCAGAGTGGTTACGGCAGATGAAGCCACGGTTCTCTTCGTAGCATTCCTCGCCATGGTCGGGCACGTAGATGACGATGGCATCCTGCTTCTGGAATCGCTTCACAATCTGGGCTACGATAGAGTCGTTGTAGAGGGTGGCGTTATCGTAATGACTCAGCATCTTGCGCTGGGCATTGGTCAGTTCAGGGCGCTTGTCTTCATAACTGCTTGCCCAGAACCGGGCTTGCTTCGTGCGGTAACGCTGCTTATAGTTTACATGCTGTCCCATCAGGTGGAAGATGGTGAGGTTGTGCTCCTTCTGGAAGTTCTTCAGACTGTCATCATAATCCTGCAGCAGTCCGTCGTCCAGGTCGTGGAGCTGGGTGTTGCGGTGGTCAAACTGGAGTTTGCTCAGTTCTGGGTTATTCAGGAAGAAACCGCCGCTGAAGTCGTAAACCGCCTCCTTTGCCTGTGGCAGGAATTCGTTGGTGATGAAGGTTACGTTGTAGCCTGCCTTGCGGAACACTTCAGGGAAGAGCGGATAGTCGCACCATTCGCCTTTCTCGCCTACCACATGGGTAGAGAGCATGTTCTTGAAAACGAAACTGGTCAGGTTCCAGCAGGTTACCACATCGGTAAACTTGGTGAGTTTGCGCGATTTCTCCAGGGCTACCTGTTGTGGAGTGGTATCCATGAAATAGCCGTACTGCTGGGAATGATGGCGCCCGAAGCTTTCGCCGATAATCAGCACGATGTTTGGCGAGCGGTAGCTGCAGCTGTCAACCTTCACATCGTGGGCAGCATGAATGAGTTGGGTAATCTGATGTGCTGCCAGCTGATTGGCATAGATACTGAATTGGAGTCGGTAGACAGGCAAATAGAGAACAGCATGATCCTTTTCTGTCAGGATATGCTCTACTTCGCCTATCGTTCTACCGTTCATGAGTTTATGGTAAGCCATCTTGTTGTGCCAGGAGGTGCAGCATCCTATGATGAAGATGATGAGGCATAGGATTCCGAAGCTGGCAGGCATGGCTGCAGTCATGCGGGGGATAGCCATTAGCCGTTTCTTGACAGAAGCCAACTCCAGAACGGTAATGATGAAAACGTATAGCTTGATGAGTTGCTTGCGGAAGATGGCGATGAGAATCTGGATGAGAGCCAGAAGCAGGATCCAGCCCACACTACTGAAGAGAACCTCGGCAGAGATGAGGGCTGAGAGGAAACTGCTAGCCTCCGAACTGTTGGTCTCGCCCACCAGCATCAGCATAGAAGGGTTGAGCGTAGAGCCGAAATTCACGTAGCAATAGGTGTCGGCGGCAGCTGTACTATATAATATAAGGTATAGTACGGCACGCAGGCCCCAGCGCACCTTCTTGGGGAAGATGGCGACAACGGCACACACAACATAGAGGTCGACAAAGAGTTCCAGGAACAGGTTGTCGTATAAAGTCCCCTTGGCTGGTGTAGTTACGATAGAACTGATCATGCCCAGCAGGTACATGAACACAAAGAAGTTAGCATTTCTGCGAATCGGCGCAGAAGCCACGTTCAGACACTTCTTAATGATTTCTTTCCAACTCATTTTTTGCTGTTTGTTGTTTAAATATGATTTTAAGCGATTTCGGAGCGAGGGATGGTTAGAGCTGCCTATAGTTTCTGACAGCCAGTTGTTCGATGCATTCCGGTACCATTCCCCTGATGCTTTCCTCCTCCTTGATACGCTTTCTGATTTCCGTGCTGCTGATGTTGAGCAGTGGAGTTTCTACGATGGTAACGCCTTCAGGCACATTGCCTATGCTGGCTCCCTGGCGCGGATAAACCACGATGGGATAGTGGGCGAGGATGTCGTCGTGGTGATACCACTTGTCGAAAGCTGCCCAGTTGTCGCCACCAATCAGCAGGGTGAACTCATTTTCCGGGTAATCCTTGCTGATGGCTTGCAGCGTATGCCAGGTATAAGATGGCTTAGGCAGGCGGAACTCATAGTCGCATGCCTTCAGTTGTGGCTCGTGCTCCAGCGCCTTCTCTACCATTTCCAGGCGCAGGTGGTCGTCGAGCAAGTCGGTAGCGGTCTTCTTGAATGGGTTCATGGGCGAGACCATGAACCACACCTCATCCAGGCAGGCCTTCTCGCAAAGGCTCTTCGCCAATGCGATATGGCCCGTATGGATGGGGTTGAAGCTACCGCCAAAGATTCCTACCTTCTTCATTTTTATTCTGCATCTAGAAAGGCCTTTACGAGCTGATAAACCTCCTGCTGAGCCTTCTCCAAGTCATCGTTAACGACCACGTGGTCAAACTGAGGGGCAAAGGTCAGCTCATAGCTTGCCTTGGCAAGGCGCTGCTCGATAACCTCAGGCGCATCAGTATTTCTGCCTACCAGACGGCGGCGCAATTCCTCTACTGAAGGTGGCTGGACAAAGATGCTCAAGGCACGTTCGCCATAAAACTTCTTGATGTTCACACCACCCTTCACGTCAACATCGAAAATCACCGACTCGCCCTTGGCAAGCTGGTTTTCTACCTGTGACTTCAGGGTGCCGTAGAATCTGTCCTGGTAAACCTCCTCGTACTCCAGAAACTCGTCAGCCTCAATCTTAGCCTTGAATTCCTCTGGAGAGAGGAAGAAATACTCAACACCATTCTGTTCTGTACCGCGAGGAGCACGAGAGGTACAGCTGATAGAGAAAGCCAGCTTCAATTCCGGGTGCTCTTTCATCAGCCAGTTTACTATTGTGCTCTTACCGCTGCCCGATGGGGCGCTGAAAATTAACAATCCGTTCTTCATTTTACTTTCCAATTAAAGTGCATTCAGCACCTGCTCCTTGATCTGCTCCAGTTCGTCCTTCATCTTCACCACGATGTTCTGCATCTCAGCCTGGTTGCTCTTAGAGCCGGTGGTGTTGATTTCGCGTCCCATTTCCTGTGCGATGAAACCGAGTTTCTTTCCTACACCATGACCTTCCTCATTCATGGTCTCGCGGAAATACTTCAGGTGGTTGGCAAGGCGCTGCTTCTCCTCGCTGATGTCGAGCTTCTCGATGTAGTAGATGAGTTCCTGCTCCAGGCGGTTCTTGTCGTAATCTACATTCGGAATCTGCTGCAGACCGCTGACGATGTTCTGTCTGATCTTCTCCACGCGAGCCTTCTCGTATGGTTCGATGCTGGCAAGGAGAGTCTGGATGTTATCCACCTTCTCTGTGAATTTCTTCTGGAGAGCAGCTCCTTCCTGCTTGCGGAAGGCTACGAGATGGTCTACAGCCTCGCAAATTGCATTTTTTGCCACTTCCCATTCCTCATCGCTCAATTCTTCCACATCCGTCTTCGTTGTTACATCAGGAAGACGCAACAGAGTGCTGTACCAGTCGGTTGGCTCAGGAATGCCTGTTTCAGCCGAAATCTTCTTGATTTGCTGGTAATAATTCTGTACAAGCGCCGCATTGATAGGAGTGGCATCCGTAGTAGCATCCTTATCAATCCAGATGGCGAAGTCAACCTTGCCTCTTTCCAAATGTTTAGAGATATACTGACGGATTTCCATCTCCTTCTCTCTATAGAGCGGAGCAATACGAGTAGAGAGGTCGAGAGTCTTGCTATTTAATGACTTTATCTCTACATTAATCTTCTTTGTTTTAAAGGCCGCGGTAGCTTTTCCGAAGCCTGTCATTGACTGTATCATATAATCTTTCGCGTTAAATTTCTGCAAAAGTACAAAAAAAAGCGAGAAAATGAGTATATTTGCACCTTATTTAAGAATATATTTTTAAATTATGTCGTGTATTTTGAATATTGAGACGAGTACGGACGTGTGCTCAGTGGCAATTAGTGATAGTGGACAGGTGATTTTCAACCAGGAAGATCACACAGGTCCTAACCATGCTGTTAAGTTGGGTGTGTTTGTGGATGAGGCTCTTGATTTCCTCGATTCTCATGGTCTTCCACTGGAGGCTGTGGCGGTAAGTTGTGGCCCGGGTTCCTATACCGGATTGCGAATCGGAGTGAGTATGGCGAAGGGCATCTGTTATGGTCGCGGTGTGAAACTCATCGCCGTTCCAACACTCGAACTGATGGCTGTGCCTGTATTGCTTGGCGAACATCCTGAGGAGGAAGACGCCCTCATCGTACCTATGCTCGACGCCCGTCGCATGGAGGTATATGCCGAAGTGCTCGACCGCGCCCTGAAGGTGGTTCGCCCTATTCAGGCTGATATTGTGGATGCTGATACCTACAAGGAATATCTGGACCAGCATCATGTGTACTTCTTCGGAAATGGCGCTGCCAAGTGTATGGAGACCATCAACCATCCGAATGCTCACCTCGTAGAGGGCATTGAGCCTTTGGCTAAGAATATGGCTCCGCTGGCAGAGAAGCGTTTTGTAGAGGGCAAGTTCGAAGATGTGGCATATTTCGTGCCTTTCTATCTCAAGGATTTCGTGGCAAAGATGCCTAAGAAACTGCTCTAGAATTATTGATTATATAAAATATTGTAAGAATGAATATAGAAGGATTAGACTATAATACCCAGAGAGCTAAGCTCATCCTGCCAGAGTATGGCCGTGAGATTCAGCAGATGGTAGACCATTGTCTGACGCTTACCGACCGTGAAGAGCGCCAGCGTTGTGCAGAGACCATTATCGCCGTCATGGACCGTATGTTCCCAGAGAACAGAGGGGTAGAAGACCATGAGCAGAAACTCTGGGACCAGCTTGCCATCATGAGCAATTTCCAGCTCGACATCGATTTCCCTTATGATGTATCGGATGCTGTGAAGATAGCAACCAAGCCGGAGCCTTTGCCATATCCTATGCAGCACATCCCGGTGCGCCATTATGGAGCTATGCTCTTCGAGATTTTCGAAAAGCTGAAGACGATGGAACCAAGTGAGGAGCGCGATAAGCTCGTGGAACTTACTGCCAACCAGATGCATCGCGACCTGGTAACCTGGAGCCATGGTTCCAGCGATGTGGCCAAGGTAGCTTCCGATCTGGCACGTTTTACCGATGGCAACATCCAGCTCGATCTCGATACCTTCGTTTTCGAGAAGATTGAGGCACAGCCTAAGAATGTAAATAATAATAAGAAGAAAAAGTAATCCACATTATTATATATAGTAGACAAGCTTATGGAGTCTTTCATCATAGAGGGCGGTCATCCGCTCAAAGGTACTATCACACCTCAGGGTGCCAAGAACGAGGCGCTGCAGGTTATCTGTACCACAATCCTTACCGACGAGCCTGTGCGCATCACCAACGTGCCGGACATCCTGGATGTGAACAACCTGATTAAGTTGCTCCAGGAGATAGGTGTCAAGGTAACCAAGCACAGTCGTCACGACTATACATTCCAAAGTGATGAGTTGAAACTCGATTATCTCGACAGTCTGGAGTTTGTGAAGAAATGTTCTTCTCTTCGTGGTAGTGTGCTCATGATAGGTCCGCTGCTCGGTAGATGTGGCAAGGCTACCATAGCTCAGCCGGGTGGCGATAAGATAGGTCGTCGCCGTCTGGATACCCACTTCCTGGGCTTCAAGTATCTGGGCGCCAACTTCGTTCACGATGATGAGCGTAATGTTTATCAGATACAGGCAAAGAAACTGAAGGGCTGCTATATGTTGCTCGATGAGGCTTCGGTTACCGGTACCGCCAATATCATCATGGCATCAGTATTGGCAAAGGGCACTACCACCATTTATAATGCAGCTTGCGAACCATATATCCAGCAGCTCTGCCATCTGCTCAATGCGATGGGTGCTCAGATCAGCGGCATCGCCAGCAACCTGCTCACCATCGTGGGTGTTGATAAACTGCATGGTGCCGAGCATCGCATCCTGCCCGATATGATTGAGGTAGGTTCGTTCATCGGCATGGCGGCAATGTGTGGCGAGGGTGTGCGCATCAAGAATGTGTCTGTCAAGGATTTGGGCATTATCCCTGATGCATTCCGCCGTCTGGGTGTGAAGATAAAGATAGAGAACGATGACCTTGTAATTCCAGAGCAGAAGCATTATGTCATCGATTCGTTTATCGATGGCACTATCATGACGCTTGCCGATGCCCCTTGGCCAGGACTCACTCCAGACCTTCTTTCCGTGCTCCTCGTAGTGGCTACCCAGGCTCGTGGCAGCGTTCTCTTCCATCAGAAGATGTTCGAGAGCCGCCTCTTCTTCGTGGATAAACTGATTGATATGGGTGCGCAGATTATTCTCTGTGACCCTCACCGTGCAGTGGTGGTAGGTCATGACCATAAGATTAAGCTGCGTGCAGGCAGAATGACCAGTCCTGATATCCGTGCCGGTATTGCTCTGCTGATTGCTGCCATGAGTGCCAACGGTACCAGCCGCATCGCTAATATCGCCCAGATAGACCGCGGTTACGAGGATATCGAACATCGCCTCAATGCGCTGGGCGCCAAGATTACTCGTGTCAGTGATTAATCAATGTTAAATGTTAAATGTTGAATGTTGAATGATTAGACGCGACGAAGTATATAAGATAGGCAAGTTGGGAAAACCTCATGGCGTGAAGGGCGAGATAACTTTCGCCATTACAGATGATGTTTTCGACCGTGTAGATGCCGAGTACCTGGTGCTCGACATCGATGGCATCCTCGTGCCTTTCTATTTAGAGGAATACCGTTTTAAGAACGATGAGAATGTGCTCGTGAAGTTTGAGGATATCGATACCCAAGAGCAGGCACGCAACTATACCGGTTGCGAGGTTTTCTTCCCACGTCATCTCTCTGACAGTGATGAAGAGAACATGAGCTGGGCAGAAATCATTGGTTTCCATCTGGTAGATGCTGTAAGCGGCAAGGTGGTAGGTACCATAGAACATGTAGACGATTCTACCCTCAACCTTCTTTTCGAGGTAACAACCGATGCAGGTGATGAAATCCTCATCCCTGCCAGCAACGACCTCATCGAAGAGGTGAGCGCTGAAAAGAAAGAAATCAGAATGGCAATTCCAGAGGGATTGCTCGAGTTATAAAGTGAAGAAATATGAAGAAACAACAGATATGTATTCTCGGTTCTACGGGAAGTATCGGTACACAGGCGCTTGATGTCATCGAGCAGCATAGTGACCTTTACGAGGTGTATTGCCTCACCGCCAACAACCGGGTAAAGGAACTTGCCGAGCAGGCTCGCAAGTTCCATCCGGCTGCTGTGGTCATAGCCAATGAGGCTCGCTACGAGGAGCTGAAGGATATGCTCAGTGATGAGCCTGATATCAAGGTTTATGCCGGTGCTCAGGCGCTTTGCGATATTGTACAGGCTGAGCCTATCGATATGGTGCTGGCTTCCATGGTAGGCTTCTCGGGCCTGGAACCAACCATCCATGCCATCAAGGCGCGTAAGAAGATATGTCTTGCCAACAAGGAAACACTGGTGGTAGCGGGTGAACTGATCTGCAATCTTGCACAGGAATATCATGTGCCTATCCTCCCTGTTGACAGCGAGCATAGTGCCATCTTCCAGAGTCTGGTGGGTGAGGGCGACAACGAAGTAGAGAAGATTCTTCTGACCTGTTCGGGTGGTCCTTTCCGCAATTATACCCACGAGCAGTTGGAGAAGGTGACTGCTGCCGATGCCCTCAAGCATCCTACCTGGGATATGGGTGCCAAGATAACCATCGATTCGGCTTCGCTCATGAACAAGGGCTTCGAGGTGACAGAGGCTAAATGGCTCTTTGGGGTTCCGGCTGATAAGATAGAGGTGCTTATCCATCCGCAGAGTGTTGTGCATAGTGCCGTTCAGTTTGTTGATGGTGCTGTCAAGGCTCAGTTGGGTGTGCCAGACATGCGTCTGCCTATCCAGTATGCCTTCTCTTTCCCTCAGCGTCTGCATCTGAATGGCGATCGTCTCGACCTCTTCAAGACGCAGGATTTGCAGTTCTTTAAGCCTGACTATCAGAAGTTCAAGTGTCTCCAGCTCGCTTTCGATGCCATCAGAAAGGGTGGTAATATGTCGTGTATCGTGAATGCAGCCAACGAGATTGTGAATGCCGGCTTCCGTAAGGGCGAGTGTGGCTTCCTTCAGATGGCTGATATCATCGAAGAGACGATGGCGAAGGCAACTTTCGACAGTAATCCCGACCTCGATGTCTATCTGCAGACCGATGCTGAGGCTCGCAGGATAGCCACGGAGCTGATGGGCAAGTAATAGTTTATAGTTAATAGTTTATAGTTAATAGTTTAAAATGAGCGCAGAACGTAGGACTCATCATAAAGTTCAAAGTTCCAAGTTCAAAGTTCAAAGTAAATAAATGGAAGTATTTTTGATCAAAGCGTTGCAGCTGATGTTGTCGCTTTCCATCTTAGTGTTGCTCCATGAGGGCGGACACTTCTTCTTCTCCAAGCTCTTCGGTGTAAGAGTGGAGAAGTTCTATCTGTTCTTCGACCCTTGGTTCCATCTCTTCGAGTTCAAACCGAAGAATTCGGATACTACCTATGGTTTGGGATGGTTGCCGCTCGGAGGATATTGCAAGATTTCGGGTATGATTGATGAGAGTTTCGATACCGAACAGATGAAACAGCCGGAACAGCCATACGAGTTTCGCAGCAAACCGGCATGGCAGCGCCTGCTCATCATGGTAGGTGGCGTACTGGTTAACTTCGTACTGGCACTCTTCATCTATTCCATGATTCTGTTCCATTGGGGCGACAATTATGTGGCTACCCGCGATATGAGTTATGGTATGAAGTTCAATACCGAGGCAAAGGCTTTGGGTTTCCAGGACAAGGATATCCTGGTAAGCACCGACCTGGGTGAGTTCAAGACCTTTGATGGCGATCTGTATCGTAATCTCTCTGAGGCTAAGCAGGTCAATATCATCCGTCAGGGCAAACCGATGACCCTTAATCTACCTGGCGATCTCGACATGCTCAGTATGATTAAGAGCAGTCCTCGCTTCGTAGATATGTATGTACCGCTGCAGATTGATAGTGTGATGAAGGATTCTCCTGCCAGCAAACTCGGTTTGGCAAAGGGCGATCAGATTCTTGCTATTAATAATAAAAAGGTAGCCTCTTTCAACGAATTCCAGATTGAATTGGGCAGAGTAGAGGATGTGCTTGCTTCGGCTGAGACGCCGCAGGATAGTGCCAGAGCACTGACTGCTCAGGTTACTTATCTCAAGGCTTCTGGCGATACCGTCAAGTCGAGTGTTCGCCTGCAGTCTACCGAAGAGGGTGTGAAGTTTGGTTTCTACAATCATCCTGTCATGCTCGATTATAAGATGACTCATGTCAACTATGGCTTCTTCCAGAGTTTCCCTGCCGGCATCAAATACGGCTGGAATGTCTTGGCAGGTTATGTGGGCGATATGAAGTATGTCTTCTCTAAGGAAGGCGCCAAGAGTCTGGGTGGCTTCGGTGCGCTGGGCAGTCTCTTCCCATCTGTATGGGATTGGCATGCATTCTGGCTTATGACAGCGTTCCTGAGCATCATTCTTGCCTTCATGAACATCCTTCCTATTCCTGCTCTTGATGGCGGTCATGTGTTCTTCCTTCTCTATGAGATTATCACAGGTCGCAAGCCGGGCGATAAGTTCATGGAGCGTGCTGAGTATATTGGTTTCGGCATCCTGATTCTTCTGCTTGTCGTTGCCAACCTGAACGATGTTTTGCGACTCTTCGGCATTATGTAATGCTGGGGAATCGCGAAATAAAGGTATAAAAAAAGAGGGTGGTCATTAACTTATGACACACCCTCTTTTTTTGAGTTTATTCTTTTTATACGTATTATACGTATCTGATAATCTGTCCTACGCTAACCTTCTTGTCTTTGCGGTAGCCGTTGAGTCTGCAAATCTGCTCTACAGTTACGCCACGCTTTTCAGCGATAGAATTAAGCGTTTCGCCTGGCTTCACCTTGTGGTAGAGCTTCTCGTGGCCAGCAGGCAGTTCGTTGTATCTTCCCACTTCACCGCCGTTAACCTGTTCTCTGGTGTAACCGCCGTTGCCAACCTTGCCGCGGGCAGCATTGGCATCAGCCGATTCGCTTTCGTAGGTATCACGGTTAAAGCTGTAGAAGTCGCCTGTAACGTCCTGGTTGCGGAAATCGAAGAAGAGTGCCGGGTTCAGCGCCACACCACAGAGACGGGTCTCAAAGTGGAGATGCGAACCGGTACTTCTACCCGTATTACCACCCAAGCCAATCACATCGCCGGCTCTTACCTCTTCGCCCTCAGTAACGAGCTGCTTAGAGAGGTGACCATAGATAGTCTCCAAACCATTGTTGTGACGAATCACGATGTACTTACCGTAACCACCACCTTCATATCTTACGATGCGAACTCTGCCTGAAAAGGCTGAGCGGATTGAGTCGCCAATATAAACCTTGATGTCCATACCTTTATGTTGGCGGCCAAAGCTAGCACGGTAACCGAAGTTACTTGTGACAACGCGACTAGGAGTTGGCATGCAGAAATGACGGAGATCGATGCGGAAGTGCTCAGGCAAGGTTGTAGCCCTGTGAGCGTACTTGTTAGAGAAATCCTCATACAGCTCGGCTGCAGGGTTCTCTCTATCTTCAATCATTCGATAATGCGACACAGCGAGTGTGTCGAGCGATTTCATTCTGTGGTCTACAGGTGCTTGTCTTGCCAACAGGTCTTGTCCGCAAACGGGAGAAGCTGTTAGCGCCAACAAAGCAACGACCGAAATTTTCTTTATACTTTTTCTAAAACTCATACTACTTTTTCTATTTTCTTTTTTTAGGTTCGTGTCAACAGCGCAGAATCATACAAAAAATTCTGCAAAAACCACTAAGGCAAATGCCTTCATACAGCGGTTTTGTTATATAGACGTTGCAAATATAACAAAAATACTTCAAAAAACCAAAGTTGTTAAAGCCAAAAGGGCGATATTTAACGCCCTAGCCTTATTTTTAACTTACATTAGGAAAATAAGATGCAAGGAGTTGACTTTTAGCACGTTTCATGTTTTTGTAGCATTCTCAACAGAGCTACGGCAGGAGAATGGCCCATGAAAATATACTTTTTTACCTCCGGACTGGTGAATCTGAGGCATTCCTGGTATGCGCGGTAGAGGTCGTTGAGATTGATGGTAAATTCCTTACCCGATGACTCTCTGATACCGATAATCATCTTTGCCGTGACATGCAGTTTTACGTATCTGATGCCAGTTGCGCTTTCTATTTCCGTAATGTTTTCGAGAATAGCTCTCATTTCTTCCAGGGATATTTCAGGTCGCGGCTCCCTGATAGCCGGCTTTCTTCTTTTATCCATTGCTTTTTACTTTGAACTTTGAGCTTTGAACATTGAACTTTATGATTACTTTTAACTGTAAACTTTTAACTATTAACTTTAGCTGATGGCTGCCCAGTTGATATGGGTTTTCTTCAATTCCCTGAGGCGGTTCCAGAGCAGGGCGTTGTGAGGAGCATTGCATTCGGGATCGTTGTCGATGATTTCCTGTGCTTCTGTGCGCGCCAGTTGTACCAGCTGACCGTCTCTGGCAATATTCGCTATCTTCAGGTCGAAAGCCATGCCGCTCTGCTGCGTTCCCTCCAGATCGCCGGGGCCACGGAGCTTCAAGTCGGCCTCGGCGATGCGGAAACCATCGTTCGTATCGCACATGATATCAATGCGTTTGCGGGTTTCTTCTGAAAGTTTATAGTTGGTTACCAGAATGCAGTAGCTCTGGTCGCAGCCTCTTCCTACACGGCCTCGCAACTGGTGCAACTGGGAGAGACCGAAGCGCTGTGCGTCCAGGATAACCATCACAGAAGCATTAGGCACATTTACACCAACTTCTATTACGGTGGTGGCAACGAGAATCTGCGTCTCACCCTTCACAAACTGCTCCATCTCTACCTCCTTTTCGGCAGATTTCATCTTTCCGTGTATCTTACTCAACTTGAATTCCGGGAACGCCTGTTTCAGTGTTTCGTAACCTTCTTCCAGGTTCTTCAGGTCGCTCTTCTCGCTCTCCTTGATCAGCGGAAAGACGATGTATACCTGTCTGCCGAGATTAATTTGGCGGCGGATGCTCTGGTAGAGACTGGTGAGTTGGGTATCAAACTTATGCAGCGTCTGTATCGGCTTTCTGCCCGGTGGCAGTTCATCAATCACGCTCACGTCCAAATCGCCATAAATAGTCATGGCGAGGGTACGTGGGATAGGAGTGGCAGTCATCACGAGGATATGAGGCGGATTCTCGCTCTTGTTCCACAGTTTGGCTCTCTGTGCCACACCGAAGCGATGCTGCTCATCAATGACGGCAACGCCTAATCTTCTGAAAACCACAGGGTCTTCGAGGATGGCATGGGTGCCCACCAGAATCTGGATGTCGCCCGTAGCCAGGTCGGCAAGAATCTTTTCTCTCTTCTTTCCTTTTACGATGCCTGTGAGCAGTTCCACCCGGATGTCCATTCCCTGGAGAAAGTCGCAGATGGTCTGCAGATGCTGCTCGGCAAGGATTTCGGTAGGTGCCATCATACATGCCTGATAACCGTTATCCAGCGCAATGAGCATGGTCATGAGAGCCACGAGCGTCTTGCCTGAACCCACATCACCCTGCAGAAGACGGTTCATCTGTCTGCCGCTGCACATATCGGCTCTTATTTCATGCATCACCCTTTTCTGTGCGCCCGTCAGTTCGAAGGGCAGATGATCGGTGTAGAATCCGTTGAAGATGTCTGCGATGCGGTTGAAGACATAGCCCCTGAACTTGCGGCGCTGGTCGGTGGCATACCTTAATATATTAAGTTGCACATAGAAGAGTTCCTCAAATTTCAGGCGCACCTGAGCCTTCTGCATCTCCTGATGGGAATGCGGATAATGAATCATGCGGATGGCTGCATCACGCGAAACCAGATGCAGACGGTCTACGATATGGCTTGGCAGCGTTTCGGGAAGTGGAGGAAGAATGGTGACCAGCTGCTTGGTCATCTTCTCTATGGACCGTGAGGTGTAGCCGCGCTTCCTCAGGTTCTCGGTGAGAGAATAGTAGGGTTGCATGCCCATCTCTGAAATCTGAAGATTGGTGGCATCGTCCATATCGGGATGGGTAAACTGGAATCTGCCGTTGAAGACGGATGGCTTTCCGAAGACGATATATTCCGTACCCACCTTATAGGTCTTCATGACGTATTGGGCACCGCGATACCAGATGAGGTCTGCCACACCATAGCCATCAGAGAAATGGGCTACCAGCAGCTTGTTGCGCTTGCCGGTATCTATCTCATCGTAACTGAGAATCTTGCCTTTGAGTTGTACAAAAGGCATGTCGGCATTGAGTTCGCTGATGTGGAAAACCTTGGAGCGGTCTACATATTTATAAGGATAGTATTCCAGCAGGTCACTATAAGAGTTGATGCCGAGCTCCTTGCTCAGTATCTCTTTCTTCTTGGGTCCTACTCCTGGCAGGAACATGATGTCTTGGTCTAAAATACTATTCATAATGATGCAAAAGTACAACATTATGGCAAAACAGCCAAAATGTTTAACTCTTTTTTTCCGCAATTGTGGCTTTTTTATTTGTTTATCTTGATTTTTCTTCGTACCTTCGCACCGAATAAGATTAAAACTTTCATGAATAATAAGAAAAGATATATGGTGATAGCTTTGCTGGCGCTCCTGGTTGTGTCGGCAATGGCATATAATGACGAGGCTAAGCCTTGGACCTTCTGGAACTGGAAATATGGCTCCGTTTCCAGGTCGGGTATTCATGCCGATCTGACGGGTATGAAGAATGTAGGTATGGGCGGTATCTGGCTGATGCCGGAACGTGAAGCCTGCGAGCGTCTGGAATTTCAGGACGGGGTGGCACAGCTTTCGCCTGAGTTCTGGAAGATGATGGATTATTCCTTCCAGCTTGCCGACTCTCTCGATTTTGATATGGGCATCCATGTCTTGCCGGGCAATCCGGTTGTCCTTCCTGCAGAATCGATGCAGAAGGTTGTCTGGACCGATACCATCGTAAAGGGCGGAAAGAAGATTGAAGGCTTGCAGATGTGGCAGCCCGAGAGTTATAAGGACGGGAAGTTGCAGTCTGCCGGAAGCGAAGGCGGATATTATCAGGATATATCAGTTTTTGCCATCCGTTTTAAAGGGAAAACGGGTCCTGCCTGGCGCAACGCTACCGATTCGGCTGCCCGGAGCGAGGCGGTGCCGATGACCGATGTGCTCCCCTTGAAAATGGAAGGGGGAATGGTGATGGGCGCCATGGTGAATGGTATCTTGCAGAATAAGTTGCCTAAGGGCTCCTGGTGCCTGTTGCGGATGGGACATACCTCAACGGGACAGACTCATGCGGCGGATGGGAAAGGTATGGGACTTGAGGTAGACCGTTTTTCACCGGCAGCCGTAAAGAAACTTTTCGATTCCTGGTATGCGCCGTTACTGAACCGTCCGCATGGCGATGTGGTTTCGTATCTGTATATCGACCCGAGAGAGTGGGGCAGCCAGAACTGGGGCTATCAGTTTGCCGAAGAATTCAAGGCGCGCCGTGGCTACGATCTCATCTCTTATCTTCCAGTCATGGCTGGTGTTCCGCTGGAGTCGGCTTCCCGATACGATCAGGTACAGAATGATATCCGCCTCACCATTCAGGAACTGGTAAATGAGAAGTTCTTCAAAACCTTTACCCGTCTGGCTGAAGAACAGTATGTTGAGGTTTCTTGCGAGCCTATCCCGCGTACCGATAACTCCGATGATATGTTTCATGCCGTGAGCAGATCCCATATCTATAATGAAAATCCGGTTCAGGCTGCAGTTTGTACAGGAAACTCTGGCGCATGGAACGGGTCGCCTGCCTTGCTCAAACCTTTAGTTGACCGCCACCTGGCGCTCGGTATCAACAGGTTCATCTTCCAGCACGATATCATCCGACATCCAGAGGCGCGAGGCTTCGTGGATTATATTACTATGTGTCAGGATTATCTGCAGCAGGGCAGACCGGTGGTGGATATCGCTGTGTTTCATCCTTCGGAAAACTCCGACCGGAAGAACAGCTACCGTGCCCCTCGTGGCTACAAATATGATTTGATCAACAAGGATGCCTTGCTGAAATGGAATTTCGAATACAGTCCGAAAGGTAAACTGCCAGGAAATCAGGATTATCGCATTCTCGTGGTTTCGCAGCCGGAGAGCACCCTCTCTGCAGAGATAAAAGCGAAACTGGAGGAACTGCGTGAGGAAGGCATCATCATCATCGACAAGCCTTATCAGGCGAAGGACTTCTCGCAGTATGGCATCGATCCGGATGTCATACTGCCTGAGAATATGGATTATGCCCACCGTCTGGTTCTGGAGGCAACGGGCAGGAAGGATATCTATTTCCTGATGAATCAGGAGAATAAGGAGCGCCAGATTACGGCAACCTTCCGTACCGGTACTTCCAGAATCCGCCAGATAGTGAACTTGAACTTGCCAGCCTATGGCTCAGTCTTCGTCATCCTATCTAACAAGGACGACATGCAGATTATCAGCCCAGCAAAGCTTCTGCAACCTTGATGTCGAAAGGAGTGGTAATCTTGATGTTCTCACGGTTACCCTCTACCATTGCAACCTGACAGCCAAGACTTTCTACCACCGAAGCATCATCGGTAAACTGTTCCTTATATTCCTGGTTGAAAGCCTGCTTTGCCAGACCGATGTCGAAGGTCTGGGGAGTCTGCACCACGCGGTAATCGCTGCGCAGCACGTTCTTTCCGCCTCCGTGCTGGTCGATATAGCGCAGGGTATCGGTTACGGCATATACAGGGATGGCTGCATATTCTTCGCGTGCTGTCTCGAAACATTCTTCAATCACTTCCTTAGATACGAATGGGCGCACGCCATCGTGAATGCCCACAACGCCATCTTCATCATCAGGAATGAGTGCCAGTCCGTTCTTGGATGACTGGAAACGGGTGTCGCCACCGTTGGCTATCTGGTGCTTGATGTCGAAATGATGCTCCTCGCAGAGTTGGTGCCAGTATGCCTGCTGACTCTCCGGCAGAACCAGGATGATGTTCAATGCAGGGTCGTATTCATGAAAACGCTCGATGGTGCGCATCAGGATAGGCTTGCCCGCTACCGGCAAGAACTGCTTTGGAATCTCACTTCCCATGCGGAGGCCCTTGCCTCCGGCTACTATGATTACGTAATCCACTTTGTTACTAATTAATAGTTTATAATTTATAGTTTATAGGGCTTACTTGCTTTGCATGAGATGATCATACATCATGCCGTCCTGCAAAGCAGCCACGGTTTCCTTGCTTGCGAAGTAGCTCAATATCTTGTAAGCGTATGGGAGGGTTGCGGCAGGACCTTCGCCCGTAATCACGTTGCCGTCTTCCTGGAAGAGGGTGGCGGTATATTCGGTATTCTCGCCGAAATACTGCTCGAAACCAGGATAGCAGGTAGCCTTCTTGCCTTCGAGGATGCCTGTGCTTGCCAGAACCATCGGAGCTGCGCAGATGGCACCGATCCGCTTGCCTGCCTTGTGCTGTGCGATGAGAGCCTGGCGCACACCCTCGTGCTCGTTGAGGTTTGTGCTGCCTGGCATTCCGCCCGGAATCATCAGCATGTCAGCATCTTCAAAACTTTCAATATCCTCAAATTTCAGGTCAGCCTTGATGGTAACACCATGCGATGTTTCTACCCATTCAGTACCCGTTACACTTACCGTCTTGATGTCAACACCACCTCTGCGGAGGATGTCAACCGGAGCCAATCCTTCGATTTCCTCGAAGCCGTTGGCAAGAAATTCATATACCTTAGCCATAATTTATTTATTTTTTGTCTTGTTATTCAAATAATATGATTACCTTTGCAAAAGTAAGAATAATTATTGAAATAACAAAATAAATGGCACAACAACATTTAAAATTCGCAATATTTGGTAATGAATACCAGGCTAAGAAGTCGGCTTCGATAGAGAAAATCCTTCTTTATCTCGAAAAGAAGGAGGCTGAAGTTTATGTGGAGAATGCTTTCTATGAGTTTCTTACCCGCGACCAGCATCTCGATGTGAAGGCGGCTGGGGTGTTCGAGGATTACAACTTTGATGTGGATTACGTCATCTCTTTGGGTGGTGACGGTACTTTCCTGAAGGCGGCGAGCCGGGTAGGTGCCAAGGGTACGCCTATCATCGGTGTGAATATGGGCAGATTGGGATTCCTTGCTGATGTGCTGCCTAGCGAGATAGAGACGGCTCTGGACAGTCTTTATTCAGGTGAATGTCTGATAGAGGAGCATGCGGTGATTCAGGTGGAGGCAGAAGGTGGCATACTTGCCGGCAATCCTTTTGCCCTTAACGATATCGCCGTGCTGAAGCGTGATGATGCTTCGATGATTTCCATCCGTACGCAAGTAGATGGCGAATTTCTCGTTACCTATCAGGCGGATGGACTGATTGTTACTACGCCAACCGGTTCTACGGCATACAATCTCTCTAATGGCGGTCCTATCATCATTCCGCAGAGTGGCAGCATCTGTCTTACTCCGGTGGCTCCTCACAGTCTGAACATCCGTCCTATCGTCATCAACGATACGGCAGTCATTACACTCGATATTGAGAGTCGCAGCCACAACTATCTGGTAGCCATCGATGGTCGTAGTGAGCGTATGACGGAGGAAACCCGCCTTATCATCCGCAAGGCTCCTCATAGCATCAAGATTGTGAAGCAGCGCAACCAGCGTTATTTCTCTACCCTGAGAGAAAAACTGATGTGGGGTGCTGACCAGCGCGAAAGATAATTAGAATAAGAAAATAATTAAAATAAGAAAAGAGGTATATCCCGAAGATGAATCTTGGGTATACCTCTTTTTCCTAACCTAAAACAACTAACTAATAATTTTGTTCACACAAAACTAAACCTAAAAACATAAACCTTAATAAACCTAAAAACTTAAAACTAAAAAACTTAAACTAAAAACTGAAACTATTCTTTGAACTTATTTGTTATATTCTTATCTGATAATCACTTTCTTTCCCTGGTGGATGTAAACACCATTCTCTGCAGGCTTCTTACCCAATTTCATACCGCTAAGCGTATACCATGCATTGTCTGTTGTGGTATTGCTTATGGTTGGAGTACCTGTGATACCTGTTGGTGCCCAGATGGCGGTAACATCTTTGCAGGTGTATTTGCCATTACTCATTGTAGTGGTAATCTCATAAAACTTGGTGCTGTTGACGGCTTTCAAGTCTTCGGTCTGCTTCTTGTTTTTCCCCTGATTGAAGATGATGTTTACGATAGCATCCTTGCTCTTAATCTTGAAGTCCATATAGTACCACTTCTTACCGTTCAGCGTCTTGGTTGCTGTGACAGCAGTACCTGGCCATTTTTCTGTGAGCTCTCCGCTTGTATTCCATGCGTAGAAATACATGGCTGAACCCCAGTTGGTTACCTGGTCAGCATTGGCATATACAGTGATGGTATATGGCTCGAATGCTTTGATGGTATAATTGTAGGTACGGATACCTGTTACGTTTCCATTGATAAGCAAGCCAACCTTCAGGGTGCAGGTGTTGTCAAAATTGATGGTGTTACCAGTAGTAACCTGCTTGCTCTTGGCTGTAGGGTCTGTGCCGTCAGTAGTGTATACCAGTTTGGCATTGCTGTTCTGGCTCACAGCTGTAAGCTTAGCCTTGAAACCTGCCTCATATTCGCCTGATGGAATGTTGCACCATGCTGTTTCTGCAGATTTTGAAAGATAATAACGGTAGTGGTATCCTTCGAGAATCTGTGCATAGTCGGTACTTGGCGTATATGCCTTGGTGTTATTTCCAACAACTACGATGAGCTTAGCCTTGTCGCCGGTAGTCTCATTGGCAAAGCAAGTGGTCTGCGCCATCTTGTTGGTATAATTGCTCATGTTGGTGATGCCTGCAAGTTTGCGGGCTTCAATCATGCTCTTGATTTCCTGTTTGTATGCTCTCCAGTGTGGCTGGAACACGCAAGGAGTTCCCGGCATGGCGAGCATATAGGCATTGGCAGCAAGCGTATCTCGCTTAAGAGGATCCAGCGGCTCATCTGCAGAACGGTATTGCATGTCGTGATTCTCTACGAATGTGATGGCATACTGACGGTAAACTGGGTCATGCATCAGATTGTAATCGCTCTTCAGTTTCGACCAGTTTTGCGCTGAAACAATCTTATTGTCTTTTACGCCTACTGCGTCACGTACATTATAACGGAACTGGAAGTCGAAGGCTGCACTCTTCTTGTTTGTCTTGTTTATCCAGTTGATGATTGACTCGTTTCCGTCCCAATATTCTCCAACAGAGAATTTTACACCTGTTGCATCATTGTAGTCAGCCACGTGGGTACCGCTGAAACCCTTTACCATGTCGTAGCGGAAACCGGTATATCCCATATCCTCCTTCAGGAATTTCAGATATGCCTTGATAATCTTCTGCACGTTTGCACTCTTGTGGTCTAGGTCACGGCAGCCATCCCAGTCTTGGCCCTCATCATTGTTATTGCTGAGGCTTACCCCCTCTTTGGTCGCCTGTTTAGCAGTAGCTCCACCATCATCATTCTTGCAGATGTCGGTAGGCTGCATCTTATATGTCACTCCATTGTATGTCTCTGCAGGGAAGGTGAACCAGCCGTCTGTATTGCGGTGGTTGACCACAACATCTGCTATTGCGCCTATGCCGTTGGCTTTGAACTTGGCAATCAGGCTTCTGAGTTCAGCCTCAGTTCCGAATGAGGAATTCTGGTTGAAATAATAATATGGCTTATAGCCCATTACCTGAGTAGCTTCGATGCATTTACCGCTTTGTGGAAGCCATACAAGGTCGATGAATCCTTTCATATCATCGGCTTGCTTCTCCAGGACAGTCCATTGGGAGTAGTCGTAAGAATCCCATGAGAATCCTTGCAGCATGACGCCACTATAGTTAGCAGGCCAACCTTGTGCAAACATATTGATGCTTGTCAGTAAGGCAAGGAGTGTAAAATATATCTTCTTCATAATTATCATTTTTTGATTGCTATTTTTATGTTTAATTGTAAGTTGTATTGTTATACGTTGGCAAAGGTACGATAAATTTCATTAGCTTGTTCAGAAATTGATGCAAATCAAGTGATTTTCTTGTGCAAACGTTTGCATTCCGGCGCGCTTTTCTTCAATCTATATAATAAGGTACCGAACTATCGCATGTGGTTCAAGTACGGGCTGAAGGCCCAAAAGCTCCTAGTCCAGGGCGTGTGGGGCTTACTTGCGAAACCTGAGATAATAAATATTAAAAAACTAGAAAACATTTGGCGGTCTCGTTTTTTATTGCGTAATTTGCGTTGCGTAAAAAGCGCAATGAATGTTTGTGTAATGAATGATAACAAGATATGGCAAGATTGAACAATCCTTTTGTGGTATATGGCTATAAGGGCGCAGAGTATTTCTGCGACCGCCAGAAAGAGACTGAGAAGATGATTTCTTCGCTGCATAATGAACGTAACATCACGTTGGTTGCCCCACGCCGTATGGGTAAGACGGGATTAATCCATCATGTATTCCATCAAATGGAGGAGCAATATGAGGGAGTGAAGTGCTTTTATCTCGACATCTTTGCCACCAAGAATCTGGAACAGATGGTGCAACTGATGGCTTCTGAAATCATCGGAAAGCTGGATACTGTTTCTCAATCTGCCCTTCGGAAGGTACAGGAATTCTTCAGCAGTTGGCGACCTACTCTGACGATAGATGAATTGACTGGCATTCCTTCTTTTTCTTTAGATTTGAAACCGAGTGAAGGGAAGGAGAGTTTGAAACGAATCTTTGAGTATTTGAAGCAATCGGGAAAGCGATGCTACATTGCCATTGATGAGTTTCAGCAGATATTAAGTTATCCGGAGGATGGAGTTGAGGCGATGATCCGTTCTTATATCCAGTTCTTGCCGAATGTATATTTCGTGTTTTCGGGCAGTCAGCAGCACATGATGCAGGAGATGTTTCTGTCGGCAAACCGTCCTTTCTTCCAGAGTTCGCTGGTGTTGTCTTTGCCTTGCATCGGGGAGCAGGTGTATCGGGAGTTTGCCAATCGCTTGTTGGCATCTCAGCACAGGTCGATAGATGAATCTACCTTTTCTTATATTTATCAGCAGTCTGATCGTGTAACCTGGTATGTGCAGTCGATATTGCATGGCATCTACGAGCATGCTTCTTCCGAGATTACGAAGTCTCTGGTAGATGAGGTGATTCTGGAGCTGATTGAGGAGCAGGCGATGACTTATCAGAACTATTGTGCCTGGCTGACAGAGAACCAGCAGATGCTTTTGGGGGCGATAGCTCGTGAGCATCTGGTAGCTTCGCCGTTAAGCCAGCAGTTTATCAGCACCCACCATCTTCCAGCCACGAGCAGCGTAAAGACGGCGTTGAAGGCATTGGTAGATAAGCAGCTGGTAAGCAAGACTCCGACTGGCTATCTGGTTAGCGACCGCTTCTTTGCTAAATGGCTGGAAAGAGGGGGAATCATAGCCAACTGAGGAAATGAAAATTGCGTCCCGATGCAGCATTTGCTACGTCCCGATGCAGCAAAAAATGCGTCCCGACGTAGCAAAAGATACGTCGGGACGTAATTTCAGAAGCGTCCTGGCTCCTATCAAAAGAGCAACTAAAAGGGTTATGGTTGTACAACTAAAAGGTGTATGGTTGTACAACTAAAAGGGTTATGGTTGTACGACTATAAGGGTTGTAGTTGTACGATTAAAAGGTGTTGTCACTAGGCTCGGCAGAGCTGCTGACTAGGCTCAGCAGAATTGCTGAGCCTAGTGGCAACCTTCGAGAAGCAGTCTCCTTTAACTCGAGAAGCAGTCTCCTTCAACCTAAGAAACTATCTCTTTAAACTAAAAGAGACGTCTCCTTGAACCCAAAGAAACGTCTCATATCCTGTATTTGAGTTTCTGAAAGTTCAGCCAGTTCAGGCTTGTTCCTTCAATTTCTGGATTTCCTCCAATGGAAGTTCGGTGGCTGTTGCTACTTGCTCATCAGAAAGACCCATTGACAAAAGGCGGTGAGCTGTGGCTAGCTTTTCTTTTTCCATACCTTTCGCCATACCTATTTCTATTCCTTTCTTTTCATCGAATTTTCTGGTGGCATATATATCACGCATATTCTTGATGTCCTCGTCATACAGCTCTAGTTCCTCTCGGGAGAGCTTGCGGAGGTCGCCTATTTCTGCCAACTTGCGGAAGACTGGATACTTCTCGCTGAATGGCATCTGTTCAAACATGTTCATATTCTTCACTATATAAATCCAACAATCAAATATATCCATACACTCTGCCTCCGTGCGCTTGTCGAACAATGGCTGTTAGATTAATTATAATACAATGTTTGTATATGAATTTACATTATAGTCAAAACAAATCGCTATGGGTTCCATTGTTGAGAAACAGCAAAGTTAATTTTTCATCGTTTTGTTCCCACAGCATCAACCAATCAGGGGTTATGTGACATTCCCATATACCTTCTAGGTTTCCATGAAGTTTATGCGATTTATATGATGGCGGTAGTTTACCCTCATTAGCTAATTTCTCTACAGCTTTTTCTATGAGAGTAGGGTCTAGCCCACGTTTCACTCCTTTTCGCAAAGACTTTTTAAATCTGTTTGTAAAGTCAATAGAGTATTTCATTCTAAGCACTGTTTGATTAAGTCGTGAGCATCTTTTGCATGATATACTCTGCCTGCTTTAACATCTTCTAGGGCTTCTTCAATACCACTTTTCTTTTCGGTTTGAATAACCCAGCCAAACTTCTTTGCCAGTTCCTTTAATAACTTGAAGTCAACTTGCGGAACAGTTATCGTTGTTTTTATACTATTTATAGCTACATCCATATTGCTTTACTTTTAATGTTATTTTAAATGATGCTGCAAAGATACGACTTTTCCTCGTAACTTCCAAGATTTTAGGGAAAAAATACTTGGAAAGGGGGAGGAGATAATAAGTTTACTGATGTAATTGCGCAACCAGCGGTTGCGCAATTACTGAATGTTTGAGTTTATTGAACCGGTGGAAAATTTCCACCGATTCATCCTTCATTTGAGTTTCTAAAAGTAAAGCCCGGTTCAGGCTTGTTCCTTCAATTTCTGGATTTCCTCCAGTGGAAGTTCGGTGACAGTTGATACTTGCTCATCAGAAAGGCCCATTGACAGGAGGCGGCGAGCTGTGGCTAGCTTTTCTTTTTCCATTCCTTTCGCTATGCCTTTTTCTATACCTATTTCCATACCTTTCGCCATACCTTCCTCACGCCCCTTTTCCAAAGCCGTATCTATGGAGTTCTTGACATCACGATACGCCTTTAAACTATCCTCATATTCTTTCAATTCTGTTGGGGTGAACTTCGCAATCTCCGCCTCCTCAAAGAGTTTAGTAAACATTTTCTTATGATAAGGAGTTCTTTCATGAAGTGTACGGAAACTTTCTACTTTTTCCTCATTGAGTGTTCCGTCTGCCCAAAGTCTGTCAAGTTCTCCTTTTAGTTGTGCCCCCAAGTAATCAATTATAGTCTTCATATTCTTCCCTCCTTTTTATGTTGTTTTATTCTTTAGATTCTCTTGTGGTTTCTATAGAAAATTTCAGAACCCCTAAATTAACTCCAAAAGTCAATTTGCGCATTTTTAATGGCAGTTTATCTGCGAAGACTTCGTTCATAGCAGCTTGTATCTTACCTTCTGTTGCCATTGGTGATTTTAATATTGTGGCAAGCATATAAAGTCCTTGCTCTGTAAATCCCTTTACTGTTGCATGAGAAAACTTCAATGTTTCGAGGTGGTCAAAATTTTTGACCACATGCTCTTTCTCGCTGTTAGTCAGTTCGATAACATATCCAGAAGGAAACTTATCTGGATTGTTTCTTATGGCTTGGTTAACCACCTTGGTTGTTACGCCATACAATTCAGCAACATCTCTGTCAAGGATGACTTGCGTATCCCTGATGACAATGATTTTACTTTCTGTTTTTACAATATCTTCTTGATGTCCCATAATTTCTTTTTTTAAGCTATTCGTTGGACAAAGAAAATGCAAACGAGCGCAAAGAAAACTTGCTTTCAATTTGCCGAGTGCAGCTTTTCTTCTGCAAAGAAAATGCAAACGAGCGCAAAGAAAGCTTGCTTTCAATTTGCCGAGTGCAGCTTTTCTTCTGTAAAGATACGACTTTTCCTCGTAACTTCCAAGGTTTAAGGGAAAAAATACTTGAAAAGGGGGAGGAGAAAAAGAAAATAGGCGACTCCCGGA
>OBCH01000077.1_pt1 | contig 27975 bp, 25 predicted proteins | sample 1495941 | NCBI WGS metagenome assembly OBCH01 (sample SAMN03418276, study PRJEB22391) | human gut metagenome | biome: human-gut; feature: organic feature; material: feces | host: Homo sapiens | place: Tanzania | collected 2013-01
CATTGCTCCAGAAATCATACCATTTATTACCCTTTGGCAAGTAAACATTCACAGGGGCAGCTGCCTTCCTTACATCAGGATAGATGGTATGACCCTTCTTCTCATTATCCTTCCAGGTGTATAAAGGGTCGGTTACCGGCTTCACCAGAATGTTGCGACCGAAGAGATACTCATCGTTCAGACGGGACGCCTTCTTATCTGCCGCATAGTCCATTACCAGAGCACGCATCATACTTCCGCTATTCTGCACACAGTCGCTTGCCGTACTGTAAATGTAAGGAAGAAGACGATAGCGCAGCTTGATGGTCTTAATTATGGCATCATAAGCCCAGTCACCCTGCTTTCCGAACTCATACAGCTCGCTTACCATCGGCGAAGAACAGTGGTTGCGCATCAATGGCATGAAGGTTCCCCACTGCATCCAGCGGGTCTGCAATTCCTGAATGGCAGGATTCTTTGGATTCTGTTCAAACTCCCAGTAGAAGAAACCGCCCAGGTCGGTGTTCCAGAACGGAATGCCACAGAGCGAGAAGTTCAAGCCCGACGGAATCTGGTTCTTCATCTCGTTCCAGGAAGCCAGCACGTCGCCACTCCAGCAGATGGTGCCATAATGCTGAATACCGAAACTGCCGCTTCGGGTCATCTGGAGCGAACGCTTTGTGTTGCCCTTCATCGCTCTCTGGTGCTCGTAGATGCTCTTGTTGTGCAACAATGGAAAGGCGTTCTTCACGCCCAGCCATGAACCGTCGTAGGTCTGATAGTTCTCATCGCCCGGCTTCTCAAAATGGTCTGGCTCCGTAGAATCGGTCCACCAGGCATCAAAGCCCATCTGGTAGAGATGAGTAAGATACTTCCAGTAGAGGTCGCGCGCCTTCGGATTGAAGACATCATATGGCATCACGCCACTATTTCTTGGCCAGGTATCGAAAGGAAGGAGTGCATTCATCTTCTTCAGTTCACGATACTGCTCGGTCCAAGGACCGAAACTTGACCAGATGGAAATCATCAGGTGGGCATCGTTCTTGTGAACATACTTCACCATTTCCTCCGGACTCTTCAGGCGAGGTTCTCCCTGCGCCTTCATCTGCTTCATATCGGTAGGAAGATACTTGGCATAGGCTGGGTCGCCCACCTTATTTATATAATATGGGTTCTGGAATTTCATCGCATTCCAGTTGGAGTCGCATCCCCAATACTGCCAGTCCTGTACGATGGCATCGGTAGGAATCTTCAGTTCGCGATACTTGTCCAACACGCCAGCCAGTTCGTCGCTGGTCTTATAGCGTTCACGGCATTGCCAGAAGCCCATCGCCCATTTCGGGAACATGGTAGCCTGTCCGGTAAGTTCACGGATGCTGGCAATGACTCCATCCTGCGTACCATCCTTGTACATGAAATAGTAGTCGGCACAGGTTCCTACTTCACTGGTGAAGGAAGTACATGATGGCTGGTTGCTATTATTCTTGGATGCTACTACATCATTGAAATAAGTTTTTCCGGCATTGTCCCAATAAAGACCATAGCCTTTCTCGCTGGTGAAATAAGGGATGGCGATATAGGTGTTATGATTCCAGAGTTCGATGTTCTGACGACCACGCTGATTCATATAAACATCACGCAGCTGTCCCAAGCCATAGATAGCCTCATCGTCGGCAAGACGGAAATCCTGTTCAATGCGGTACTTGCCCTTGTTGGCTTCATCCTTGCGGGCTTCCAGGCGGGTCTTCGTATCGGTAAGCAACAGCTTTCCATCCTTCGAAAGGAAGCGGATTTCGCCTGTCTTCTGATTCAGTTCAACAGAAATCAGATTAGAGTTAATTTTTACAACATCTCCATTCTCCTGTATTTGAACATCCTTCATCTGTTGAGGCTTCAAGATAACAGAATAGCTTTTCTTCTGAACAGAAGCACCAAGTCCGGCATCAGATTTCAAGATGCGGACGATGGATGGAGAATAGAATTCGATGGTTACATTCTGCTGTGCCACCTGACGGGTGATAGACTTGGCAGCCGCACCTTTCTGAGTGCCTGCCACCTTTACGCTCTTGGCGCAGAGTTCACTTGGAACGCCAACGGCAGCGATGCCCAAAAGGGCAATGAGAGATAAATTCTTTAGCATACTTTTGTTTATTTTATTAGAGGGTTTATGATTTGTCAAGTTCCAAATACTTAAGATTGTATTTCGACTGCAAAGGTAATGCTAAATGGTAAAAAAAGGATAAAACAAATGATGATTCGAGTGGTACATTTGTTGAATCATACCGGAAAAGCTCCATTTTTAGGGCTATTCCGGCATATTTTATCTATATTCAGAAGGCAATACGCCAAATTCCTTCTTAAAACACTTGGTGAAATAGCTGGGCGAGCTGAATCCCGTTCGCTCGGCGATTTCATTCACGGTGAGCTTTCCTTCCTGAAGCAAGGCAGCTGCACGACGAAGGCGGATGCTGCGGATAAATGCCACAGGAGTAGTATCGGTCAGAGCCGTCAGCTTTTTATAAAGTCCCGTTCGCTCCATGCAGAGATCCCGCGCCAGTTGCTCTACTCCATATTCGCCATCTTCCAGATGCTGATCTACCAGAGCACGCACCTGAAGTATCAGCTCGGGCTCCTGATTAACAGTTTCGGCTGTTTCCTGCTGCTGGCTATCCCCTGGCAATAAAGAAACATCTTCTTTAACAGAATCATTATTTTTTACATCCACATTCTTTCTTCTACGAAGATAAAGAGTGATGATGCCCGCCAAAACTACGAGGGAGAACACAAAGCCAGCTATCGCCCATCCCGACTGCCACCAAGGCTGGCCTATGGTAAAGAAGAGGCCCAACATAGGCGAAACATAAATCAGACCATCGTGATAGGTTCCCAGCCAGATGGCTCCTTCCTTATCCCGATAAACCGTATTGATGCCCGTGGTAAGCGATTTTCCATCAGGCAAAGACAATTCCTTTACCTCGCGTGGAGTAGTGCCCAACTTGAAGTCGAACATCAGATAACCATGCTGACTGCTGATCAAAGCCTGATTGTCTGATGACATATTCAATGTATGCAAGATGTAATCGCATGTGAATATCCTGGAATACTTACGGGTTTCCGGATTAAAATGCAGGAAGATGGAAGCATCCGTCTTGTTCTTTTCATCACGTCCGGTTCTAATCTGGTAAAACTGTCCGCTCGGTGTCTGAACGGTGAGTGAGGTGTTCTGATAATGCTGAGCTTCGGCTGTTGAATAGGCAGAAGCGGTATAGACCAGCTTATCATTCTGAAAAACCGCCACGATTCCCGAATCCATGAAAGCATAAACCTGTTTGCCATCGGTATCCAAATCCTGCAGACTTCCCCATTCTTTTTTCAAATGGATCAGATTGCCATCCTGCATATTGAGCAACGAATCACCCAAAACAACCCAGACATTCTTCCTGCTATCTACAAACAGATCCTGAATGGCATTCCCTGTAGGGCTGTTTCGGATTATCCTCATCTTATTCTCTTTTCCATTTCCTGGCAGAGAATCAAGCGAATGTTCCTGAAGCCTGTCCTCTGAAAGCAGAATACAGAATATCTTCTGATATTCCTTTACCCAAAGTCTATCCTGACTATCGGCATAAAAATGCGTCTGCCCCTTGTATTTCATAATGTCTTCTGCCTTTGCTGCAGGAAGAGGAATAAAGGTGAAACGCCTTCCATTGTAGAGATTGATGCCCTTGCGAGTTCTCACCGCCAACCTGCCATCAGCCAACTGCATCATCTGTAGGATACAATTGTCAGAAAGACCCTGTTGGGTATTGAGCACATAGAAATAATCGTTTGTCCCTACCTTCTGGGCTGAACCTGTAAGTATCCAGCCCCAAAAGCAGAGGAAAACGATGCATAGTTTGATGATATATGGTTTATAAATTCTCATGGAGTCTTAAGAAGGTTGGCACTTTGCGTTTTGCCAGGTACCAACCTTCTTCTTTTATTTATTCTTCACAATATCCAATGTCATTTTTCCTACCCAGATGGCGCTCTTGCCGTTCTGGTCGATTGGCACCGGTTTGCCATCGAGATTATTCAGATACTCCAACTGCTTGAAGTAGGTATGGCTATGACCGCCCAGTATCAGGTCGATGTCACGGGTGGCTGGGACTACCTCAGAATCGTCGATGCCATCTATCTTCCAGCCCAGGTGGGAGATACAGATGATGACATCACACTTCTCTTTCTTCTTCAATATCTCTGTCATTTCCTTTGCCTTGGCGATAGGATCGAGATACTTGATGCAGCCATAGTTGGCTTCGATTACCAAGCCGGCAAGTTCCGGACACAAGCCGAAAACGCCAATCTTCAGTCCCTTGCGCCTGATAATGGTGTAAGGCTTTACGACATTTGCCAGTTCGGTACCGGTGAAATCATAGTTGGAGCAGACGATAGGAAACTTCGCCATCTTGAAGATGCGCACCATGTTGTCTATTCCGAAATCAAACTCATGGTTTCCGATGGTAGCAGCATCATATTTCATCTCGTTCATCAGTCCTACTTCCACATCTCCCTTGAAGAGAGAGTAATAAGGTGAACCCTGTGAGAAATCGCCACTGTCAAAGAGCAGCAAGTCGGGATTCGCCTTACGTTCCTGACTGATCATCGCCACTCTACGCAGGAAACCGCCACGATTGGCAGTTGCCGTATCTGCGAGATTCGGATTGATGGGCATCACGCATGAATGCGTATCGTTGGTATGGAGCACTACGAGCTGCTTTACCACCTTTGCCTCTTTCTTAGCTTTAGCCTGAACGGCTGCCGGCTGCATCATGAAGGATGCCAGAGCCAGACCTATATATAATAATGTATGTTTCATCAGAATTATCAACTATAAACTATTAACTATCAACTATTCTACCACGCAGCGGCCTTCAATCTTAGATTCCACCACCTTGCCCTGTGCCTGCATCTCACGGAAATAATTCATGATGATGTAGCGCACATTGTTCTCTTTCTGCTTAGGAGCAAAGACATCGGTTCCGCTCTTGAAGGCTACGAGCTGGTCATTACCTTCGGCAAGATAATCGAGGGTTGCAACGCGGTAACTCTTCTCCGGATCAACTGGTTCACCGTTCAGCGTAACGCTCTTCAGTTTGCCCTCCTTGGTGATAACCAATCTTACAGCATGGCTCAAGCCTTCGCCGCCACGATGAGCTATCTGCTGGAAAAGCTCCAGAACCTTATCGCCCTTCAGGGTCAGGAAACAGATTTTGTTCTCGAAAGGAGCCATATCGTTCACATCGCCTATAGTAACCTTACCCTTGGCAAGATTGGAACGGATGCCGCCCATATTGTAAACAGCGAAAACAGGCTGTTCTTCAAACTGCTTGCCGCCCCATACCAGGATGTCACAGAGCAAGTTACTGAGTTCGCTCTCCGGACGGTGACGGGTCATATCATGAGCTATATGACCTACAACAGGACCCATGATACTGTCTACCTTACTCTTATAAGGAGCGATAAACCTGGCAGCCTCAGCATCAGGCTGTGCATCCCATTTCTGATCAACCAATATTCGGGTTCTCTCCACCTTCGCCACCTTGTATTTCTGGGCGAAAGCCGGACTTGCCATCAGCAGCATGACTGCCGAAGCAAGATAAATCTTGATACTATTTTTTTTCTTCATACTTAATACACTAAATACTTTTAGAGCGCAAAGATACAAAATAAATCGGCGAAATCGGCAAAATCGGCAAGAAAATTCCATTGCAGAAGTAAAGAAAACAAAAAAACAAAGGGAAAAAGTGAAGAAAGTGACTGAAAATTTGCGAGATACAAGAAAAAGTAGTAACTTTGCACCCGCTTTTCGGCGTAACCGCTGTTGTCTGGGCAGAAGTGTTGTCCAAGTCCATGTTGCGTTGGAACGACAAACAATTTTTAATTTTATACAAAAAATGGATTTGATTAAAGTTGCTGAAGAAGCATTTGCAACCGGCAAGAAGTTCCCTGAGTTCAAGGCAGGTGATACTATCACAGTCGCTTACAAAATCGTCGAGGGTACTAAGGAGCGTATCCAGCTCTATCGTGGTGTAGTTATCAAGATCTCTGGTCATGGTGACAAGAAGCGTTTCACCGTTCGTAAGATGTCAGGTACTGTAGGTGTAGAGCGTATCTTCCCTATCGAGTCACCAGCTATCGATTCTATCGAGGTGAACAAGCGTGGTAAGGTTCGTCGCGCTAAGTTGTATTACTTGCGTAAGCTTACTGGTAAGAAGGCTCGTATCGCTGAGAAGAAGACTGTAGCTAAGGGTGCAGAATAATTTTTCTTAGGAGACCTAATCAGAAAAAATAAAGGGAATCCAGTCTCACGACCGGATTCCCTTTTTTATATCTACAATCTTATACCGAAAAACAACTATCTTTACGATTCAATAAATCATGGCTGCCTACTAAACCAACCATGCTCCATTCTTTTATTTTTCGCCCGCATCATAATTCACGAGCCCATCCTCCGTGCCGTGTAAAGCACCTTGGAAATCATTCCAACTCTGGAATCCGGCAAGCAGCGCCAGCTTGTCCAAAGTCTGGCGGGAAGGCTTCTCCTTCCCTTTCAATACATCCCACATTTTGTGGAAAACATGAGCCTTGCCAACCTTCTTTTCTATGTGTTCAGCAAGGACTTTCAAATCCTGTTTCATAACAATCCTCTCATATTTACTAACTGGGAGCAAAAGTACTGAAAAAGAATGAAACTGAGTACATTTTTCCCGACTTTTTTATGTTTTGGGGTAAAAAAAATGCTTTATATCATAAAAATGCTGTTTTTTAGGGCTTTTTACGAAACAGAAGTCCAATATCTCAATCATTTTTTGTAACTTTGCGCCAAATTCCAAAATACATTTCTTAGAAGATGAAAGAATTAGCACTTAAGTACGGATGTAATCCAAATCAGAAACCTTCTCGCATCTATATGGATGACGGAAGGGAACTTCCTATCGAAGTGATCAACGGCCGTCCTGGCTACATCAACTTCCTGGATGCCTTCAATTCCTGGCAATTGGTCAAGGAGCTCAAGGCTGCTACAGGAATGCCTGCTGCCGCTAGTTTCAAACACGTTTCTCCTGCCGGTGCAGCTATCGGCTTGCCTCTGAGCGACACATTGAAGAAGATTTACTTCGTTGATGATGTCAACTTTGAGCTCTCTCCATTGGCTTGTGCCTATGCTCGTGCCCGTGGCGCTGACCGCATGTGCTCTTATGGCGACTTTGTTGCGCTGAGCGATGTATGCGACGAGGCTACAGCCCTCCTCATCAAGCGTGAGGTAAGCGATGGTGTCATTGCTCCTGGCTATACTCCTGAGGCTATCGAGATTCTGAAGGAAAAGCGCAAGGGTACCTACTGCGTTATCAAGATTGATCCTGACTATGTGCCAGCTCCTATCGAGCACAAGCAGGTGTTCGGTGTTACCTTCGAACAGGGACGCAACGAGGTGAAGCTTGATGATCCTGCTCTCTTCGAGGATGTTCCTACCAAGAACAAGACTTTCACTCCTGAGGCTAAGCGCGATCTGATTATCTCGCTCATCACCCTGAAGTATACTCAGAGTAACTCTGTATGCTACGTAAAGGATGGTCAGGCTATCGGTATCGGTGCCGGTCAGCAGAGCCGTATCCACTGTACCCGTCTGGCTGGTTCCAAGGCTGATGAGTGGTGGTTGCGCCAGTGTCCTAAGGTGATGAACTTGCCTTTCAAGGAGAAGATTCGTCGTGCCGACCGCGACAATACCATCAATGTCTACATCTCTGATGAGTGGGAGGATGTATTGCAGGACGGCGTTTGGGAGCAGTTCTTTACTGAGAAACCTGAGCCATTGACCCGCGAGGAGAAGAAAGCTTGGATTGCACAGAACAAGGGTGTGAGCGTTGGTAGTGATGCTTTCTTCCCATTCGGCGACAATATTGAGCGTGCTCACAAGAGTGGTGTTGAATACATAGCAGAAGCAGGCGGTAGTATCCGTGACGATCATGTTATTGATACCTGCGACAAGTACGGCATCGCTATGGCGTTTACTCACGTTCGCCTCTTCCATCACTAATTTATTATATAATTAAGGTATATGAGTGACATTGACGATATTATCATGGGCGGTATGGTCTTCAAAGGCGGTGGTGGTCCTAAGAAGGATGACGACGACAAGGTGAAGACCAAAGCCAAGAAGAAAAAGTACATAACGGGTGCTCACGGTAGTGGCTCTGCCCGTCAGAAGGCAAAGTATCGCCAGCAGAGAGCCAATCGTAAATCCCAGAAGAAGAAATAATACTTCTCTATCATAAATACATGTTTCGCCCGTGTGCTGTATGATAACAGCGCACGGGCGAACTGTTTTCTGATAGCGGGAGCCATGAATAGAGTACTGGCAAGCGAAAGACAGCATACTGGTATAAGTAAGACAGCCCACTAGCAAGCGTATTGCTAGTGGGCTGTTCTTCTTAAACAGTCATCAAATTCCAGGTGAAGAGTGGTGAAGAGTGGGTGAAGAGTGCCCAAACACTCTTCACCCCTCGAAATGCCGATAAACACTAGGGTTTCCAGGCGAAAGGTGAAGAGTGAAGAGTAAAACGGCTATCGATTCTTTACACTCTTAACGCCCCTGCCCTTCGTTAGATGAAGGGTTACAGGCTTCAATTGATGCTTGCCGTGGTCATAAATGATGGCTGGGTCCAGTCGTCTACCGCCAAAGCTAACCTCGAAATGAAGGTGCTCTGTGGTAGCCCTACCGGTGCGGCCCGTCAAACCGATTACCTGACCAGCCTTTACCTTATCGCCCTTCTTCACCTTGTTTCTGCTCTGATGACTGTAGAGCGTCTCAAAACCATACGCATGCCTGATACGGATGCAGTTGCCGTAACCATAGAAAGGTCCTGATGCAACGACCGTACCGTCAAAGGCAGCCACAATCTCATCATTCGGGCACGTCTTGAGGTCAACCCCCGAATGGCGGCGCTTGCCACCATAAGGACTGATTACCTTGGCACCCGGCAAAGGATAAGCCCAGGCTGTCTTTTCTATCTTCTCCAAATCAAGCTCGAAAGTATTGGTAATGGTAAACGGATCATGAACCTCATCAGGGTCGAGCGTCATTCCATCTCCTATTCTACCCTTTTTCTTGCCAGATGCCTCCTTGTCAGCCTCAGCATTTCTTCCTACAGAAGAATCCTTGCCACCGATAACCGAAGCGATGACACGGGCACCATGCTTGCGGAACTGCACGGTCTGGCGGCGCAACTTATGCGATTTCAACTCTACGAAAGTTTCCGGATTCAACCTACCGCCATTCACCATAATAGAGAAGTCGCAATAAGTTTCACCCTCCTTAGAGCCTACAATGGCAATCGTCTGTCCGGCATCCACATGCTGTCCTACCTTAACCAGGTTCTCGGCATTGTTGGCATAAACGGTTTCCAGACCGCAATCGTGGCGCACCACGATGACATTACCCATTGATTCCGACTTTCGGGAAAGTCGCACATAACCTTCGAGCATCGCCTTGACAGCATCGCCTTTAGAGGTAGAGATACGCAACACATGATTGTTCAGAAGGGTTGCTTTGCCCACAGGAAGCGGGAAGGAATATTCCTTAGCACGGAATATCTCAAAGTCTACATTAAATGCCTGACTCTGGGCAAAGAGACCGGGTGTTGCAATACTCACCTGCTGCTGTTCGGCTGCCGTGAATACATTTTTAGCGGGCATAAAGCTGCTCAGCGAGAACACCATGAGTCCTGCCACAGCCAATAGCCGCAATCCTTTTTTCATTCTTTTCATTATTTACTTTTTCTTTCTGATTTTCAAAATATTCTATAAACTATTAACTATTAACTGAAAAACATCCATTTCTCCCTCTCCGTTCTTACAGAAAAGGAAAAATGGATGTTATCTTGAAAACTATCTGATACTTACCTGCTACCAGGCTTTTACTTCAACAAGATGCCTGTATAGATTCTGCCACTCTCTATACCCAGCTTTCTGGCAGAGAAGTACTCATCGCTGTGGGCAAAGGTACAGATGCCACAATCCTGGATATTCTCTTCAGCCACACCACAATGCAGAAGAATCTGTCTGTTGCAGAGCGGAAGATTGAGATGCCATTTCAGCGGCTGCACGATATTACCCTCAGCAGCCAGGCGCTCACGCTCAGCAGGATCAACCGATAAGGCGGCATTAGGACGCTGCTCGGCAATCTCTTCCATAGGGAAAGCTGCCTGCTCGAACGCCTCGTAAACCTCATCGCCCACCTCGAAATGGTCGAGCGAAATGCCCGGACCTATCACCGCCTTCAACTTCTTCGGGTCGGTATGATAGGTAAACGCCATCTCCTGAATGGTTTTATGCACGATGCGAGCCAGCGTACCACGCCAGCCGGCATGGATGGCAGCCACAGCATGATGCTCCTCATCATAAAGAAGCACAGGGATGCAATCGGCAGTAGAAACACCGATGCATACACCTTTCTGGTCTGTCATCACGGCATCTACACCTTCGAGCACCATCTTGCGGATATTCTCAGGCATGGTGAGAAACTCGCCGGCAATATTGCGCACCTCTACTCCATGCACCTGATGGGGCATGATGATATGGTCGGTAGTGACACCGAGTTCAGCAGCCAGACGCTTGCGGTTCTCTGCAACATGCTCGGCAAAATCGCCGCAATATTCGTTGATATTGAATTCGCTATAGTTGCCCTGGCTTACTCCTCCCTTGCGGGTAGTAGAGAAAGCCATGACACCAGAAGCTACCTGATATTCTTTGATCATAACATTTATTCGTATTCGAAATCATCAAGGTCGTCAACATCCTCGATTTCATCCTCATCAATATATTCTACTACATCCTCGCCCTCTGCAGCCAGTTCCTGCTGGAAGCGAGACATATCCTTGTCACGGTGAACAAGCGTATCTTCGGCAGTAATCTCCTGAAGCTTGTTGCTCTCAGAATTGAGTTCCTTCCAGAGCACGTCCTTCAGTTCCTGGATACCCTGTCCGGTAACAGACGAGATGAAGACCACCGGAAGATCGGTAGGCAAAGTTTCCTTGAGCATTTCAATCAGTTCTTCGTCGAGCAGATCGCACTTGGTGATAGCCAGCACGCGATGCTTGTCGAGCATCTCTGGATTGAAGTTCTTCAGTTCGCCCAGCAATACTTCATATTCTTTCTTGATGTCGTCAGTATCGCCCGGAACCATGAAGAGCAGCAGAGAGTTGCGCTCAATATGGCGGAGGAATCGCAAGCCCAAACCTTTTCCTTCGCTCGCACCCTCGATGATGCCAGGAATATCAGCCATGACAAAACTCTGGTGATCGCGATAATCTACGATACCCAGCGATGGTTCGAGCGTAGTAAACGGATAGTTTGCAATCTTAGGGCGGGCACTTGATACGGCACTCAGCAAAGTTGACTTACCTGCATTAGGGAAGCCCACGAGACCTACATCGGCAAGGAGCTTGAGCTCCATGATGATGGTCATCTCCTGCATAGGTTCGCCCGGCTGCGCATAGCGAGGAGCCTGGTTGGTAGAGGTGCGGAACTGGAAGTTGCCCAATCCGCCACGACCGCCCTTGAGGAGCAGCACTTCCTGCCCGTCATAAGCCACATCGCATACGAACTTGCCTGTTTCGGCATTATACACCACGGTACCGCAAGGCACATCGATATAAATATCCTTGCCATCGGTTCCATGACACTTATCACGGCCACCGTTTCCACCATGCTCGGCGAAGAAGTGGCGCTGATACTTGAGGTGCAGCAACGTCCAGTAGTTATGGTTGCCGCGGAGATAGATGCTTCCTCCACGTCCGCCGTCGCCACCGTCAGGACCGCCGTTAGGCTGGTACTTTACGTGGCGCAGGTGCATGGAGCCCTTGCCACCCTTACCAGAGCGGCATTGTATCTTTACGTAGTCTACGAAATTGGATTCAGCCATTTATATTTTGTAATGTTAAATGTTAAATGTTAAGTGTTAAATTATCCCGAAAGGAATATTCCATGTCAACATCAGGCTAAGTTCTCCCCGAAAGGCGTACGCCCAACTTAACATTTAACATTTAACACTTAACATTATACTTATTAGAGTTTGTCGATTACATTGCAAACACGAGCGAAGATCTCATCTACAGTACCGAGACCCTCGATGTGGTGATGAATGCCTTCCTTCTCATACCAGTCGATGAGCGGAGCAGTCTGTGTATGATAAACATTGAGACGCTTCTTGATAGTCTCCTCGTTATCATCAGAACGGCCGCTTTCCTTACCGCGGTTAATCAGGCGAGCCATCAGCTCATCCTCAGGAACAGCCAACTCAATCATCGCAGCAATCTTATGACCACGCTCAGAAAGCATCTTCTTCAGAGCCTCAGCCTGTGGAGTGGTACGTGGGAAACCGTCGAAGATGACACCTGCGTGATCCTTGCCGAAGCTGTCATATACGCTTGCGAGGATGTCGATCATCAACTCGTCTGGAATCAACTGACCATTGTCGATATAACCCTTAGCTGTCTTACCAAGTTCTGTACCGTTCTTGATTTCGTTACGAAGTACGTCACCTGTAGAAATGTGACCGAGACCATACTTCTCGATCATCTTGTCGCTCTGTGTGCCTTTACCTGCACCTGGAGCGCCGAAAATTACGATATTTTTCATTTTTACCTTAATATATATATAAAATATTTATGTTGTGTCAGAAACTTAACTATATTTATTAACCCACTTCTGCCCCTTTGGAGACAAAAGAACTGCAAAAACAATTCCAAAGAGAACTGTTACAACGCCTAAGAAAAATAATGCATCCATTTTATGTCCTCCTATTTTTATTGTTATACTTTGGGTCAGAAACTTAATTTATACTGTTAAACCATTGCTTTCCTTTGGGAGTCATAACAAATAACAAGAATACTATAGCAGGGATTCCTACCATAGCCAAAATAATGTATGTACCCAAAAAAGGAATATCTAAAAGGCAATTAAATGCCATCAAACTTAAATTTGCCATTATTTCTTCTTTTTATCGTTATCTTTTTTATTCTTCCTAATATAAATACCTGCTATAAACAATATGATTGCTATTAATCCGCTGATAACATACAACATCCAACGAACATCATTGAGATCCTGCATCATCGAAGTAACAAATACAGCAGTCAAGAAGTACTTGGAGACATCCAAGCAATAATCACTAATTTTCTCCCACATGCTTCACCCCCTATTCTTCTACAATCGTGTAGATGTCGCGGAGGTTTCTGCCTTCTTGGTCATAATCCAATCCATATCCCACGATGAAATCGTTAGGGATTTCCATAACAGCATAGTTGATATCAAGATCAACCTTCAAGTTGCCTGGCTTCACGAGGAGGGAACAAACCTCAACGCTGGCTGGGTTCATCTTCTTCAGGTCTTCAATCATGTGAGCCATGGTGAAACCGGAATCTACGATATCCTCTACGATAACCACGTGGCGGCCTGCCAAATCCTGGTTCAAACCCATCAGGGTCTTCATGCTGCCCGTAGAGGAGGTACCCTCGTAAGAAGCATACTTCACGAATGAAATCTCGCTTGGCACGGTAATCATTCGCATCAAGTCGGCTGCAAAGATAAATGCGCCGTTCAATACTGCCAGGAAGACAGGTTTCTTGCCTGCATAATCCTTGTTCAGACGGTCTGCTACGACCTGTACTTTCTTCAGAATCTCAGCCTCAGGAATCGATGTCTTGAAGCTCTTATCCTTGATCTTTACTATGCTCATAGTCTGTTCTATAATAATATTTTCTGCAAAATTACGAAAAAAACATGAAACTTCGTGCTTTCATCAACTATTTTTTGTACTTTTGCATGAAAATAACCGTTTATCTGCATGAGTTGACAAATTATCACGACAGTTCGCGCAGATAATACTAAGATTATCAGATAATATGAAGATTTTCACAAGCGCTCAGATTCATGAGTTGGATAAATACACCATTGAGCACGAACCTATCAGTTCGCTCAACCTGATGGAACGTGCAGCCAAAGCGCTGACACGCGCCATAGAAGAGGAATGGTCTAACCGCACTCCAGTGGTCGTTTTCGCCGGTCCGGGTAATAACGGCGGCGATGCGCTTGCTGTAGCGAGAATGCTCAGCGAGGATGGATATGATGTAAGTGTATACCTCTTTAATGTACAGAACAAACTGTCGGCAGACTGTCTTGCCAACAAGAAGCGTCTGCTGGATGCAAAGAGAGTGAAATTTACTGAGATTACCACCAACCTGGACCCTCCCAAGCTGAATGCAGAAACGCTGGTGGTGGACGGACTCTTTGGAAGCGGACTCAACAAACCATTGGCTGGCGGATTCGCCGCGATGGTGAAATATATCAACCAGAGTCCTGCCAAGGTAGTAAGCATCGATATCCCTTCGGGACTGATGACCGAGGACAATTCTTATAATATCCATGCCAACATCATCCGTGCCACTCTGACCCTTACCCTGCAGCAGAAGAAACTTTCGATGCTGATGGCGGATAACCAGCAGTACCTGGGCAGACTGCGCGTTCTCGACATCCGACTTTCCCAGGAATTCATCCAGAATACGGAGTGCCGGTGCCGCATACTCGAAGAGAACGACATCCGTCCGCTCCTGAAATCGCGCAGCGACTTTGCCCATAAAGGCAGCATGGGTAATGCGCTGCTCATAGCGGGAAGTTACGGCATGAGCGGCGCTTCGGTATTAGCCACCAAGGCTTGTCTGAGAACAGGTGCGGGCAAGGTTACAGCCCATACCCCAAAACGGAATTATGAAATCATGCAGATTTCGGTACCTGAAGCGGTACTGCAGATGGATGCAGAAGAAACCATATTCAGCGAACCGGTAGATACAGAGATGTTCGATGCGCTGGGCGTAGGTCCCGGATTGGGACAGAACGAGACAACAGCCATCGCCCTCATCGCCCAACTGCGACGTGCTACCTGTCCGCTCGTCATTGATGCCGATGCACTCAATATTCTTTCCAGCCACAGGGCGTGGATGCAGCAGTTGCCAAAGAACATTATCATGACTCCTCATCCGAAGGAGTTCGACCGACTTGCCGGCAATGCGAGCAGCAGCTGTACCGAAAGGCTGATGAAGGCAAGCGAACTGGCAGAACGCCTTCAGGCATACATTATATTAAAGGGACATTATTCTGCACTCTGCCACCCTGACGGAAAGATTGACTTCTGCAGTACGGGCAACAGCGGTATGGCTACAGCAGGCAGCGGTGATGTGCTGACAGGTATCATCACCGGTCTTCTGGCAAGAGGATACAAACAGGAAGATGCCTGTCGCCTGGGTATGCATCTTCATGGTTTGGCAGGCGATCTTGCAGCTAAAGATCTGGGCAAAGAGAGCCTCATCGCCAGCGACATTATCCAATATCTTCCGAAAGCATTTCTCAGATTGGAAGAATAATGATCAAGAAATAAGAATATCCATAAAAGTCAGGAGTTCTCGGCTTCTGACTTTTTTACTTGTTTCTGCGCATCATAGAACCTTACTTCCAAGGTTCTCCTCAAATCATCGCGACGGTCCATATTCAACTTTTTGCGGATATGGCAACGCTGGCTGGTGATATTTGATTCACTCTTATTGAGTTCTGCACAAATTTCCTTTAAAGTATGCCCCTGAAGAATCAGCTTGCATATTTCCTTTTCGCTGAACGTAAGACCATCACAAACCTGATCCCATGCCACTCTATTCAATTCTTCATTAAACAGATGTTCAGAAGCATGGGTAATAATCTTCTGCCGGACATCAGGAGTCAGACGCTTCATCAGGCTTTCTGCTGCTTCCGGTTGATTATCCTTCAAATCGGCAAGCATATTCAACGCCTTGTTTTCAACCCGACCCATCCGTTTCGGCTGGCGTAACCCCTTGGTTACAATACTCATATTATATACTGCCACATAAACCAGCATCATGAAACCCAGGAAAACAGTCTTCATACTGAACAGAACTGGCATAAGCGGAATGCTGAACAGGTATATCAGCAACATCGGTATCATACCCACCGTGATGATGGTACAAGTCTTATACAAAGCTTGGCTTAACGCTGTAATAGCCAGGATAAAGACGACAAACAGGTTGCTGACAACGCTCAAATTATCATTAGCCAAACCGAAATTGATGCAAAATACGCTATCAAGAGCCAGTTTGGCGAACATCAGAAAGTAAAGAGAAGAGATACCTTTCACGAAAGCTATCTTCCGTTTCCAAATCAGGAACTGCAGGAGGCAGAACACGAATGTATGCAAACAGCAGAGGCTTAAACCATAAGGTTCTTTCACCAGCAGAAAGAGCATAATATGATAAGGTATGATAACCAGCTCGCTTATCGTCAGAAGTAGAAAGGCGATAATGCGTCGGCGGTCTACCACACCACAATATTGAGGGCACAGATGATGTTCTACCCTCACGATCAGGTTTACAATGTCATTCTTAAGTTTCATTTCGTTTTGGTTCTTTATCTTAAATCTTACTTATACTTTCGTAAGTCAAACGGCTCATTTTCTAGGAAATTGCCATTTTTTAGGGAATTATTGATTTCGGCTGCAAAATTACAAATTATATCAGAAAAACTTGTACAAATATCAGAAAATCGTGCAACTTTAACGATTTTAAGCATAAATCAGCGTACTATTTTATTAAAAACAGCATTTTTCAGTATTTTTCAGTGCTAAAAAGTTTGGTCGTCTTAAATATTCACTATATTTTTGCAGCCGTAATCCAAAAAATTGAGATACAGATGAACTAAAAAGTAAGTTGAAAGTAAACTGAAAGTAAAAAGAAACAGTTGAAAGTAAACTTCAGGAAACAAGAGTTCTCAGTAGATTCAGGTATTGGTAATCATTATAAAAGAGTATAAGTAAGTAAAAGGTGATTCAAAATCAATCAATGTGTTTTTTTAATAAAGAAAAGATTAATTGAGTATGAAGAAAAGGATTTTAATTGCGTTAGTGGCACTCGGCAGTTTTATCTGTCCTGCTCTAGCGCAGAAAGCAGCAGTAAAGACCAACTTTCTGTATGATGCAACAACAACCATGAACTTGGGAGTTGAATTCGGTCTTTCCCCAAAATGGACACTTGACGTATCCGGAAACTACAATCCTTGGACGTTTTCAAAGAACAAGAAATGGAAGCACTGGCTCATACAGCCAGAGGCGAGATACTGGTTCTGTAACAAAATGATGGGTTCATTCATCGGCTTCCATGCCCTGGGTGGATCTCACAACATCGGTGGCATGGATCTTGACTTCAAGTTCCTGGGCACTGATTTCTCTAAGCTGAAAGACTATCGGTATGAAGGATGGTTTATCGGTGCAGGTGTAGCTTACGGCTACGCTTGGGCTCTCTCGAAACATTGGAATTTGGAAGCTGAACTTGGCGTAGGCTATGTCTACTCTAAGGCAGATAAGTTTAACTGTGCACAATGCGGAGATAAACTTGAAGATGATAAGGCACACAACTATGTGGGCCCGACGAAAGCTGCCCTCAACTTAGTGTATGTTTTTTAAAAAGAATCAGTCATGAATACATATAATATAATAGGTAGTATGTTCGGAGCCTTGCTTATCGCGCTTCCTGTATCAGCCGATAACACCCAGCAGGCTTACAAGAACCTGAAAATTCAGAATAAGGCAATCAAAAAGGTTGGCAACCAGGTGAAAGTGGCTATGGACCTGAACCTCGACCACATTCAGCTTGCCAGCAACAACGGTCTCATCTATACCCCAATGATTCTCAACGAAAAGGATACGCTATTTATGCCAAGCGTTGAGGTGATGGGTAAAAAGAGATATATCTACTATCAGCGTAACCAGAAAACGGCTACGGCAAACCCACTCATCGTGGCACTCCGTAAGAACAAGACAGCACAGACGCTCCATTATGAATACGCCGCTCCGTTCAGCGACTGGATGAAGAACTCAAACTTCGCCATCAGCAATGATGCCTGCGGCTGCAACCAGCAACTTCTCGACGAAGGTATTCTGAATCCGGAAGGACGTGCATTCTCTACTCCGAAGAATCTCTTCAATGCTTATGTACAGCCTAAGGCGGAAGCCGTAAAGGCAAGAAAAGAGAACGGTTCTGCCCGTTTGAACTTCAAGGTGAACAAGTGGGATATCCTTTATGATTTGGGCAACAATGCCAGCGAACTGGATAATATCCGCAAGACACTCGACCTCGTGAAGAACGACTCGGATGTTACCATCACCAAGATAACACTTCACGGCTATGCATCACCAGAGGGCAGATATGCCAACAACAACAAGTTGTCGCTTAACCGTACACAGGCGCTTTTGCAGCATATCCTGAAGACCTATCCTATTTCTTCAAAACTGTTTGCGACCACAGCTACAGCGGAGGACTGGGCGGGAACCATCAAATATGTAAATGAGAATGATGTTCCTCAGAAGGAAGTTGCACTTGAGATTATCAACAGCAACATGCAGCCAGATGCCAAGGAGAAAGCATTGCTCAAGAAGGCTCCTCAGGCTTATCACTATCTTCTGCAGAATGTATGGCCATCACTTCGCCGTACCGACTATACGATAGAATATGATGTACAGGCATTCAATGTAGAAAAGGCTCGCGAGGTTATCAAGACCCGTCCTCAGAAGCTCTCTCTCCAGGAGATGTATCTGGTAGCGCAGACTTATCCTAAGGGTAGCACCGAATTCAACAATGTTTTCGACATAGCTGTAAGAATGTTCCCTGAAGATAAACTTGCCAATCTCAATGCAGCCTCAGCAGCCATCGAACGTGGCGACAAGGTGAGTGCAGAGAAATATCTCCTGAAAGCAGGCGACAGCGCCGAGGCAAACAATGCCCGCGGTTGTCTGGCTTCCATGAAGGAAGACTATCAGACAGCCAAGCAATACTTTGAGAAAGCTATTGCCGGTGGTTTGAAGGAGGCGCAGGAAAACCTGGATAAAGTTAACCAGGCACTTTAAAGTAACTATTTACTTTCTATTTATATAAGTATAAGATAAAAGATGATGTAAAATACGATCTGTTTTCAGCGGATTGTGCCAATATGTGCGAAACTTAATTTTGAGAACAAGAATTAATAAAATATATTGTATAACTTTTTTTGTATTAAGTAAAAAGATTATGAAAAAAATGAATTTGCTCGTAATGAGCTTGGTTTCAGCCGCAGCTTTGTCTTTCACTAGCTGCAGCAGTAATGATGATTTGGCAGGTAACGCTGGTCAGGAGAAGGCAAACGATGTCTATATGACATTGAGCATTCAGACTCCATTGGCTGATGGTACACGAACAAGTCAGGCTGACCGCAAGAATGTAACTGCAACCACAGAAGAAGCAGAAATTTCAAATGGAACTATCTATTTGTATGAGGGCGATAAGTTCATCTACTCTAAAGCTATCACAGCTTCTGATTGGAAACATGTTCCAAACCAAGCTAATAATGGTAGAGGTACTACAAACCCTGTCAAGATTGCCGTTAATGGTATTGAGAAAGGCAAGACATACAACGTATATTTCCTTGCCGGTGATAAGACTTCAAATGTACCTACAACAGGAGAATTGAATGGAGTTTACACTATCAATGAAACAGATCCAACTTCTATCAGTCTCGATTTGGCTAAAGCAAGTTCATTCGTAATGTTCAACCAGAACGATACTCAGCGTCAGAATGGTGGTGAGAAGGCTACAGTAAAATTTGACGGGGATGAAACATACGATAATCCTGCATGGTGTCAGATGATTTATTTGGATCGTGTTTCTGCCCGTGTAGATGCACCTAATGCAAAAAACGCTGTGTTCCAGACAAATGGAACTGGTGAAAATGAGCCAGCTACAAAGAATCTCGACCTCGTTGATAATATTGCATATCAGAGTTATGCTATTTCCAACTTGAGCAATAAGACCAACATCATGCAGAAGTGGGATAGCGAATGGGCTAAGTTCCTCATCCCAACAGTAGAATACACTCAGAACTATGATATATTCGGAAACAAGTGGAACAACAATGGAAGTACCAAGTTCTTCGGAAAACAGAATAATTACTATATTTTGGAGAACTGCACTAACAAGATTGAAAATGCAACCGCTATCTATCTTTGCTACAAAGCAACATTAAAGAATACAGACGGAGCAGACTTCTCTGATGGTACTTTCTATCGTTATGACTACAAGATTTACAATTCTCTTGAGCAGATTAAGAATGACGCAACAGTTGAATGGCCATTCCGTAAGGCAGATGGTACAATTATGACTGTCGATGAGGCAAAAGCATTGTTTAGTGAAAATGGTAATCTTAAGGGACAGGCTGATTTGGAAACTGTAAGAAAGACTTATGGTCTTGATATCTATGAAAAGGGTATCATGTACTATCGTATTGCTTTGGATGATCAGTCTTATACATTTAAAGACAAAGCTTCTTATGCAATTCTCCGTAATACTGTTTACAAGTTGAATGTTAAGAACATATATGACCTCGGTAGAGATGTTCCAAATGGTCCAACACCAGATGATAAGGACAAGAATTACTACATGAATTGTGATATCCAGGTTAACCCTTGGGTTCTCAGCACTCAGGATGTTAGCTTGAAGTAATATTCCGTCAAACCAGACAGATAAAATATAAATACTTATATATATACCAAGACTCTCGGGGGAGCAATCCTCCTCCGAGAGTTTATCAATCAAACGTTCGTTCTGAAAAGAACGAAAACATTCTTAAAAGATAACTAACATTGCCGCCCATGTATAAAAGGCGGGAGATACAAAGACGTGCCGTCATACCCCCAACCCGAAAGACTGGCACTTTTCATCCTTAGATAATAACGATGCCGAAGGCAACGAAACAGAGAGCTGATAAAGCAAAGATATTCGCTACCTACGGCACTCTCTATATAAAATAAGTAAAAGTAAAAGATTATAAAAGATAAAGAATATGGCACATTTCCTCAACAACAAATGTTGCAAGCTAGTTTGCATCTCAGCCATCGCACTCACTTCTCTTTCATCATGCATGAAAGATGATATCACGAGCTGCCCTACAGCTAAGTTGTCGCTCAAATTCGACTATACTTATAATGTGAAGGAGGCTGATGCTTTCTCTGCTGAGGTGAAGAACCTCAACGTTTATGTATTCGACAAGAACGGTAAGTTCGTTGATAACTATACCGAGTCGGCTGACAAGTTTGAAACAGGTCATAAGATGGAAATCACAGACCTGCAAGCAGGCAAGTATACCTTCGTCTGCCTGGCTCGTGACAAGCAACCTGCCGCAATGGGAACAAGAGCCGAAGGTGATGATGAAACCGAGTTTAGCTTTACTAAACTTACCCCAGGTATCTCTACCATCAACGACCTGCAAGAGGAAATGGGCAAAAGAAACGAAGAAGAATCCGTAAACGACAAGCACTTCACCGCACTCTATACCGCACAGGACTCCCTCAACTTTGATGGAGAAAACGATGTGCAGGGAAAATTGAGTCTGATGAAGTGTACCAAAACATACCGCGTGGTGATGCTTCCATTCGAACCCGACCAGGAAGGATTCACTGCCGAAAACTTCGATGTAGAAATCAAAGGTTCCGCCGCCCTACTCGACTATAAGGGCGATAAGGTAAAGCCAAAGGCAATCACCTATCTTCCTTATGAGAAGAAACTGGTAGAAAACCACAGCGGCAAGACCGAGGTAGAAGGCGAAGACGTAGAAAAGGCGCTGATTTACGACCTGTCATCATCACGTATGTTCGAAACCAAAGATGACAACAAGAGTCGTGCTGCCGACGGATCCAGCCAATATGATGACAAGCGCATCGTCATCACCGACAAGCGCATCAACAAAGTCATCTTCAACCACTCCCTGCCTTGGTTCCTCTCACTCTGTGCCAGCGACCGCTACGGCAAAGACTGGAGCGACCAGCAGTATCTGGACCGCCAGGACCATTACACCCTGGTATTCTATGTGCCGGCTCCAAGTTCTACCTACAGCATGGATGCAAGAATCAAGGTAAACAACTGGGTTCTGAATCTTCAGAATGCCGACCTGGGAAAATAAGAAAAGAAAGAAGTATAAGTAAAAGAAAGAAAACATGAAACGCTATCAATCTACTCTGACCAAGATGACACGCCCAGTGTGTATGGCACTCGCTGCCTTGCTCATGGTAGGCGCAATGGCATCCTGTTCAGAGAACGAAAATACAGAAACTGCTCTAGGCGACAATGCCTATCTGAGCCTCAGTTTCTCTACTGGCACCGGAAACAGTACCAGAGCCGGAGAAACTAGCGGAAAGGTTCTTGCCGACAATGAGACTGATGCAAATCCAACAGAGGAGAGCGACATCCACAACATCAAGGTGTGGGTATTCAAATCAGATACCGGCGATGAAGCTACTCCTATCTCCTATAAAGCAGAAACGCTGAGCGAAGTGAAAAACGGTAACTATACCCTGAACCTTCGATTCCTGAGAAAGATTGGCGGCGAAGAAGTAAAGAAAATCGACCTTTACATCCTGGCAAACTCTGAGAGCATCAACATACTGGACCAGATGAAAGGCAAAGACCTCCGTTCGGTAACTCGCAAAGATCTGAAAGAAGTCAGCTTTACCTCACCTTTCGGCATCAATAGCGACGGAACACCAGAAACAAAAGAGGTAACAAAGGAAAAGGGACTCCCTATCTCCCGTGCCATCACTCAAATCTCTGTAGACAGCCATGTGGCTGATACAGAAGAAGGAGCCAAAGACAAAGGCATCAAGATTCCTCTGGTTCGCGCTGTTTCGAAACTCCATTTTTACTTTGCCCGCAAATCGGGTAATGATGCCAATACCAGTCAGGTAAAGGTAACAAGAATTGAAGTAGAAGGCAATACCATCCCTACTGCCAACTATGTTTTTCCCGACGAAGCGATATATAACGAGAATGGTTACAACCAGTACGTAACCAGCCAGAAATATAACAGTTCCGGTACAGCTTACGTATCATACGCTCTGAAACTGGCAGGTGTAGAGAACAAGGATATCAAGGAAGTGGAGGATCCAGAGAGTTTCATCAAAAAGAGTAATCAGTCTGCCCAGGAATATCTGGATGCATTTAAAAAGGCAGACATCCATTCTCACAATCTCTGTTATCTCCGTGAGACCAACAAAGCCATCCGAGGCACCATCTACTATTCATTAGATGGCGGAGCAACCGAGAAGAGCGAGACCTTCAATATTCCTTCAGGCGGAAATGCCATCAGAAACAGAGAACTGGTAGTTTACGGTTATTTCCTCAACGGACAGATGGGTAAGCTCACTGTTACTCCTACTATTCAGGAATGGCAGGATGGAGGAACATTCGATTTTATCGATGCCTCTACCAACGTGGTTATCCCTGACGGAGATCAGACCACCTGGGGCTACAAGGTATATTACGGTTTCCCAAAACGCGGACCGATGATTACGCTCAGGGATATCGATACCAAAGGTAAGCCTTGGATTCTCCAGACAGACAACCCGATGTTCGGATTCTTACAATGCGATAAGGATGGCAATTATGAGGAAAAAGAACCGGTTTACGATCCAATCATTACAGACAAGAACAATGGAAACAATATAATCGGATATACTTATCATATAGATGATTTCATCATCAATGAAAGTGGTGAGAATAAAACACTTTACTTCTATGTCGTGCCAAAGAACAGACTGGATCTGGCAAAGCCACATAATGTAAAGGCGCAGGTTTTCCTGACCAAATATCCGAACGATAAGTTTATCCTGAATCCAGAACTCCGTTATAAAGGATGTGAAGAGGGCAAATTCGCCGGTAAGGATATTCACTTTGAACAAGTATTATAAAGACAACAGAAAATAACATTCATCATGAAGAAGTTATATATAGACATAAGATTCATAAAATGCATCTTGGCTCTTACGGCAGGATGGCTCATGGCAGGCTGCTCGGCTGAAGACGAACTGGGAAAAGGTTCGGCTGCACAACAGCTGAGCATGACTCCCATGATCAACGACCTGCAGCAAACTAGAGTAAGAGAAGAGGAGAATCTTAACGAGAAAAATCTGTTATCTCTCGACTTCAAGATGTTCGAAGAACCAACATCCAGCGAACTCAGAATAGACCGTCAGTTCAATACCCCTGTTGAGAACAAAGCAGAGGAACTGGGTTCGGGCAACTGGAAATCGGCACTCCATCTTGATGCGGATAATACTTATCCTTACTATGCAGTAGCCAATGCCAAGGACCAGGACAATCTCAAAGGCAAGAACCTGGCAGAACTCCTTGCCTGCACCCAGCAGGATGATGACATCTGGAAGCCAGCTACCATGGTAAGCGACAAGAAATTCCTGATGAGCAGCCAAGGTAAGTACAAAATCACCCAAGATCCGGAACAGAATATTCCGGTAGAACTGGTGAGAGCAGCAGCCAAAATCAAGCTGAACATCTCTTCTACGGTGAAGGACTACAAAATCAAAGAAGTAAAGTGGAAGTTCATCAATTATAATACCAATACAGCTATCTTTGCTGGTCAACCTGTTACTCCCAATATCATAAAAGATAATCAAGAGAATAAGGCTACAGCAGAAAAAGACGAAAAGGGTAATGATATCTATAAAGTAACAACTTACAGCTATTCCACAACATGGAACGGGAAAGATGATATGCCACAGTTTGTTGCAGATGTTACTTTCAACAAAAATACGGATGCAAATACAACCATTACCAAGCATCTGGTTATCCCTGTGCGTGATCCGCAAGGCGAAAAGAAGTTAGACCGCAACTATATCTATACCGTCAATGCCGTTATCAAGTATCTGGATACCAAGACAGATATTGATTACGATGACGACCTTGGTTATCTCAAGTGGCAAATTACGAAATGGACACAAGGAGAAAAAACTGAAGTAAAAGGCGACAAGGCTGACTATCTGATAGTCTATCCTACCACTATCAGTATGAAAGGAATGGATGACAAGACCCCGCCAGACGAAAGTATAAAATGGTTTGCATCAGCACCATGTAAAATAGAAGATTACGTATGGTATTCGTTCGACTCAAACGGTACAAAACACGAAAAAGATTATAGCACCAACCAACCAGGAGGTGCAGAATCACAACAAAACACAGAGACTGGTGACGGAAATTGCGGCAACATAAAAATCAGCGCCGGGTATCCAGCGCACAACACCGTAGTATACTGCACTTTCAATCTCTGTGTAAAAGGATCTGACAAGAAACAAAAAATCATTGTAAAAAAATACCCTAGTATCTACTCACTCAATGTAGAAAGTACAGGTACTTTGAATCAAGGGCAAAATAAACGCCTATACACGATTCAACACTCAGTGACAAAGAGCAATAACTCCTATAGCGTGGCAAAGCCATCAGATAAAAATAACAATACGGTATCACCTGCTTTCATCATTGCCTCTACCAACAACAGTAGGTTGCAATCAATAAGCAGCAATGACGAAGCCAAGAACTACTGTGAACATTACACAGAAAGTGCAAAGACAAGTAAAGGCAAGAATCTTGATCTAAGCGGTTGGCGTTTGCCTACAAAAGAAGAGGTTAAAAAAATTATTAGTTTACAATCATACGATAAAGTTATTCCTAAGGAACTGTTACTAGGTGAATCCTACTGGACATTCGATGGCGAAAAGTCTGACGATCAAAGCAACACTAGTTTCAAGGGAACCTATGTTCGTTGCGTACATGACTTGACACCAGATGAAATCGAGAAAATCGAGGACCAAGGTATAGAATAAAGAAGGTTAATGATATGAAACAAATAAGATTACATATTGGTATGATAGCAGTGCTGTTAACATTTATGTTGACAGCCTGCACTGATTGTATAGTAGACAACGAGACTTCAAGCAACGAGGCTGAAGATGGTTACTATACCGCTCACTTCAATATAGCCATACCTAGCTTCGAGAAGCAAACAGCTACAAGAAGTACAGTTTACATGAACGAAGGAATTAGAAGTAAAGATGATTTAAAACTATTCTGTTTCGACAACGAAGGCCAATTTGTTGGTTTTGGAAATATTAAAGATAAGTTCAACTCCATCGAAGGATTTAATAGAGACAATGATGGTAATTACAAGACCCCAAGTGGGAATAAAATAGAGCAAGACAGTACCGCTGTATCAGGAGGTAACATAAATGGGGACGGAAGTTCAGAACTTAGAGATTTCAATGCAGAAATCCCAAACAAGACTTCTCGTATCCACTTAGTAGCTAACGCTACTGCTCAATATAATTCCCTTAACGATAAAGATCAAGATGGGCATGACGTTCAATGGAAATGGGTAGGAATGCATGAAAACATGCTTATGACTACTTTCGAGACAAATCATACAGAACTGCAACATGTGATGACTCGCTATTGGGGATACATCAAAAGAGACACCCCAAGTCAACTGAAGGAGTATCTTACCAATACCGACAAACAAAAAGACTACATCATCCATCTTATAAGAGATAGAGCGAAGATTTCTGCCGTTTGGAGCGACGCGGCAAAAAAAGCAAACGCGAACCTTAAAAGCAGCGATTTCGGAATATCTGTTTTCAATGGTGTAGAATTCGGAACAATAGCACCATTCAACCGAGACAGTCTGAAGTTCGATGATACTACAGGAGGCAAAGATTGGACATGGAATGCTACATATATAACACCAGCCATAAGCACTAAGAGACTGAAAGGTAGCAATGGGCAAATGTACAATCCGACAGCAGCCTTTGAAGAAAGTAACTTGCCAACTGACCCTGCTAAGGTTACTATAAAATATAAAGATAAATTCTATTTTATATACCTTCAGGACAAAAACAACAAGCCATACGCCATCAAGCGTAACTATGAATACAGAATCATCATAGACAAACTGGACGAAAGCTATGGCAAAGGAAGTTCTGAGGAAGCGATAAAAGGTGCACCGGTCAATAACCCTTGGATCAGAGTAGAACAGATTGTTCCGGGAGTTTCTGACGGAGAATACGAACTTGCTATCGTTGGGGGAACTTATAAGACAGTAAATACAGGTGAAAAGACTGATCAGACTGTACAGTTCACTTATAAGGGTAGCGATGCCGCTGGAAAACAACCTACCGATTTCGAGGCTTTATGGAGCGAGAATCTGGCATACGCAACAGCAAATGCCCCAGTGGTTACCAACTATACTTATAATGAAACTTCAAAGACTGGTACCGGTACCATAACCTACAAGCTGGACAAGATAGACAAGACCTGGCGAGAAGGCATCATCCACCTCATCGACAAGAAGCATGGACTGAACAGAAACATCCATCTCTATAGTGTGAGTGAGGCTAGTTATGACTTCCAAAATGCCAATAATATAGGTGCAACATTGAACAGCGAAGGAGATTTCACCATCACCATTCCTAAGGATTATCCTGACGGATTGATGCCTGTGAATTTCAAAATCGCATCAAACGATATCAACCCAGAGGACTGGAAGGTAGAGATAGGTGATACTGAAGCCGAAACGGGAGGCAACTGCAAGACAAACAGTTGGTTTACCTATAAGGCAGAAGTTATCAAGAGAAATCCGGTATCCCTTCTTGAGGAAGGCGAAAGAACCTATACATATACCTTTAAGTTGAGGAATGTGCGCAGCAATGCGAAAAAAGGTGATAAGGGATGCTTCTGGCTGAAGGCTGATAACTTCAACCAAGGAATGGCTAAGAAGTTTGAATTCACCTATCAATAAGTAAGTCTCTCAAGTTTCGCAAGTGGTTTAAGCACGGGCTGAAGGCCCAAAAGCTCCTAGCCCAGGGCATCGCCCTGGGTATAATGGCAATCAGCAAGGCGCCCTGTAAGGGCAAAAGCTTTGTTAATTGTCTGATATTTGAAAGCTTTTGCCCTTACAGGGCGACAAGTTTGCGTCCGTAAATACCCAGGGCGATGCCCTGGGCTAGGAGCTTCTGCCCTTTCAGGGCGTGTGGGG
>OBCH01000079.1_pt1 | contig 27017 bp, 24 predicted proteins | sample 1495941 | NCBI WGS metagenome assembly OBCH01 (sample SAMN03418276, study PRJEB22391) | human gut metagenome | biome: human-gut; feature: organic feature; material: feces | host: Homo sapiens | place: Tanzania | collected 2013-01
AAGTCTTTACTTCTGGCGGGCGATGATAGTCTGCTCAACAACTTTATCCGGAGAAATTTCTTCCGGTTTTAAAAGTTCCGCTGATTTATTTTTTACAGGCAGAACCGCAGAAGAAGCGGCAGAAGGAGAAGGGCGAATTTCCAAGGACAGACGGTTGGACGTAACGCTTAAATATTTTGACTTATAAAGCTCCGGATAAAATTTCAATTCAACATAGTAAACGGAAGGCTCAGAAATTTCTATGTAATCCTTTAAATTTTCAACAAAAGAATATTCTTCTCCTGTTTCAAGTGAAATTTCCCTGAAATAAACGGTCTGGTTAGTTGTTCTCTTTCTTATAACATTTTCTGTCTGCGGAATTTGCAGGTTTTTTATTGTGTATCCGTTAAAATCCACGCTGAACATGCGGTCATCCGCAAGCTTAAAGCGCATTGTCCGGGCAGAATTATTTTTTATCGAAATATGAACAAAAACCGGATTCGTATCAGGATTTCCAGGATAATACATTGTTCTATCGTAATATTTTATCGACACCGACATATCATCATATTTTGAAGATTCTTTTTCTTCCGAGAACATACTCTGTCCAAAAATAAGGAAAATTGTTATAATGGCAAAAAGTCGTTTCAATTTTTACTCCCTAAGCGCAGTTCAATTTGGAACTTCCTTATTTATTTATCGGCAAATATTTATGAATACATTATCAGCAAATTCACTTTATAATTTAATAAAAAACTGGAGTTTAGAAAAGGAAGCGGTCGGCAGCCTTTTTGACGAAAATTTAGCATATCCTGTGAATATCGGAGGAATGCAGGGCTCGTTATACAGTTTTTTCATAAAGAACTACTCTGACATAAAAAGCGGAAAGCTTCTTCAGGCATTGAATTACAGCCAGTCAGGACTTGGCGCAGGAAAAAATGGAAGCGCCGTTTCTGTGTCTTCAGACGCCTCAAATATCTTTATCTTTACTCAAAGTGAACGAGAAGCCTTTTCTATAAAATCTGACCTGGAAACCATTTTTGAGGAGGCAGAAACCACTATTATTCCGGCATGGAGTTCAGTTCCATACCGTCCAATACCTTCCGGCGCAAGGATTTTCGGACAAAGGGCAGGGGCATTGGCAAAAATGTCGTACAAAAACCCAAACCTTTCGGATATTTTAAAATTCAAGCCACGAATTTTTATCATTCCTCTGCGGGTATTGCTTTCTCCGCTTCCTCCGCCGGATTATATCAGAAGCCATATTTTCGGACTTTCAAAAAAGCAGCAGATTGACACAATAAAACTTTCAGACAGGCTTGTAAACAACGGCTACACAAGAGTTCCCCGCGTTACTGTTCCGGGGGAATTCAGCCTGCGCGGAGAAGTGCTTGATATTTTCCTTCCTGAGGAAGAAAATCCGTTCAGAATAATTTTTGATTTTGACCAGATTGAAGAAATAAAAATTTTTGACGCAGACAACCAGACAACGATAAAAAACATTGAGAGCGCGATAATTTATCCGATGAAAGAAGTCATCTGGACTTCAGAATTAATTGAAAAGCTGGAAAATAATTTTTCAGAATATGATAAAAATTCAATAAAAGAGAACGAAGAAAATACAGAAAATCCAAGAGTTCCGTTTACAAAAAAAGCAATGGAGTTCAGGTTGAATCTAATTGAAAACCTTAAAAATTCCGGAACAGGCGAGGGTGAGGAGCTTTTTTACCCAATGCTTTGGGATAAGCAGTTTTCAATTTTTGATTATATTAATAAAGATTCCCAGATTTTTTTCCTTGACTTTGACCGTCAGGCCAATGCGATTGAAAGCCTGCATCGGGAACTTTCAGGTCTTTACAGAAAGGCAAGGCTTGAGCTTCCTGTCTTTCCACCGCAGGACCTGCAGTTTGATTTTGATGAAATAATAAAAAAACACGAAAAAAGAATTTATTTCAGAACTCTTTTTACGTCTTCGGAAGAAAAATCGGCTGAAAATCTGGAAAATGACGCAGAAGAAAAAAAATCTTCATACAAAAGAATAGAATGTGAACAGGCCACAAGCTATTTTGGAAATATAAATTATTTAAAAGAAGAGCTTAAAAACCAGCTTGACGACGGATGGAAAATTTTTATCTTTGCCGACAACCAGAATCAGGCGTTGCGCATTGAAGAAATATTAAAAGAATTTGCCAGCCGGGAAAAAAATCCGCTTAATATTATCGCAAAATCCATTTCGGAAGGTTTTGTAATTCCTGATGAAAAAATAAAGGTTATTCAAGAAAATGAAATTTTCGGCAGACGAAAATATGTTCCAAAATCCCTGCACAAGGCAAAAAGCAAGGCGATTGATACATTCGTCGAGCTTAATCCGGGTGATTATGTTGTTCATGTAAACTACGGAATAGGTATTTTCCATGGAATCGACCGCATCAAGGCGCTGGGAAATGAGCGGGATTACATAAAACTTCAGTATGCGGATGAAGAATTTGTCTTTGTTCCGATTGAGCAGCTGAATCTTGTTCAAAGATACATCGGAAACGAAGGTGAAAAACCGGCTCTTGACAGAATCGGAAGCAAATCCTGGGAAAATAGAAAAAATAAAGTAAAAAAATCCGTTGAAGACCTTGCGGAAAAACTCATAGGCCTGTATTCCAGAAGACAGGCGGCATACGGATTTCCTTTTCCAAAAGACACAGAATGGCAGACAGCATTTGAAGCGTCATTTCCGTATGAAGACACTCCGGATCAGATTACTGTTACAGAGGAAATAAAAAAAGATATGGAAAAACCGCAGCCTATGGACAGGCTTTTGTGCGGCGACGTAGGCTATGGAAAAACCGAAATAGCAATGCGCGCGGCATTTAAAGCAGTGATGGGCGGAAAACAGGTCGCTTTTTTAGCGCCTACAACAATACTCGCGGAACAGCATTACGAAACCTGCGTTGAGCGTTTCCACAATTTTCCGGTAAAAATCGCGCATCTTTCACGCTTTGTTTCTGCAAAAGAAGCGAAGCAGACTCTTGCAAAACTTGCCGCAGGAGAAATCGATATAATCATAGGAACTCACAGAATCATACAAAAGGACGTTGTATTTAAAAATCTTGGACTTATGATTATTGATGAGGAGCAGAGGTTCGGAGTAAAGGACAAGGAAAAACTAAAGGCTATAAAGAACAACATCGACTGCCTTTCAATGTCCGCGACGCCGATTCCAAGAACACTGCACATGAGCCTTCTGAAAATACGCGACATGAGCCTTCTGACAACTCCGCCGCAAATCAGAAAACCAATAGAAACAATAGTGGACGAATATTCAGAAGAAAAAGTAGCAACCGCAATAAGGCGGGAAATAGAGCGGGGCGGACAGGTTTTTTACCTTCACAACCGCGTGGAATCTCTGAATGAAACCAGAATAAAGCTCGAACGCCTGCTTCCAGAAATGCTTATTGACGTTGCGCACGGTCAAATGTCAAGCGATGAGCTTGATGACATTTTCAGACGTTTTAAGCTAGGCGGTTTCCACGTGCTTGTAGCCACGACAATTATTGAAAACGGAATCGACATTCCGAATGTAAACACAATAATCATCGACCGGGCGGATATGTACGGAATTTCCCAGCTTTATCAGCTCAGGGGACGGGTCGGCAGAAGCGATAAAAAAGCCTATGCCTATCTTTTGTACCCGGAAAACAAATCCCTGAGCGAAATCGCAATGAAACGCCTTCAGGTTATAAGCGACTTTACAGAACTTGGCAGCGGATTTAAAATTGCAATGAAAGATATGGAAATCCGCGGAGCAGGAAATCTCTTGGGACGTGACCAGTCAGGAAACGTCTATTCTGTCGGCTTTGACCTTTACGTCAGGCTTTTAAATCAGGCTGTAAACAGGCTTATGTCCCAGGAAGAATACAAAGAAACTCCGGAAGTTCTTATGGAACTTGAATACACAGGCTTCATTCCAGACAGTTATGTTCAAAATTCGCAGACAAAAATGGAAATCTACAAAAAAATCGCATCAATTCAAACAAATGAAGAACTTGACGGCGTTTACCTTGAGCTGGAAGACAGATTTGGTCCGATACCTGATGAGGCCAGCAGTCTTCTTTCGCTGGCAGACATAAGAATTATCTGCAGAAAGCTTAACATCGCATCCATAAAGGAGCACCAGGGAAAAGCCGCGGTTGAATTTGCAAAAGTCTCAGATATTTCCATCGAAAAAGTTCTGAAACTGATACGCTCATCATCCGGTTCAGTCTCGCTAGACTCAAGACGTCCTAACATTCTTATCTTGAATACCGGAAAAATCGCATTAAAGGAAAAAAGCGAATTCATAAGGGAAAAGCTTCAGCAGCTAGCCTGAATCTTATAAAAACGCAAAGCCCATGGATGGATAAAAAAAATCCCTAAAAACACTTAACATCCTATAACGCGTATTCTGTCTACCTGAAGTAATAAACAACTTTTTTTCTTTCTTCGCCTTTTTCAATTATCTTAGAGCCTGCTTCTAATCTCAAGCGGCTCTAATTTTAATCGGCATCTTCTTTTTTACGCAAAATCATATTTCCGGCTGTTGATACTCATTAGAATTCCTATTGCTGTCATCGCCGTAAGCAGCGAAGTTCCTCCATAAGAAAGAAACATCAAAGGAATTCCTGTAATCGGCATTATCCCCATTACCATTCCGACATTTACAAAAAAATGCATCATGAACATTCCCAAAAAACCGGCCGCAATGTAAGAACCAAAACGGTTCGAGCAGTTTTTTATAATGATAATAGTCCGCAGCATGATTATAAAATAAAGCACAAAAACTATTATTCCGCCTATAAACCCAAGTTCTTCGGAAAGAATGCTGAATATAAAATCCGTTGACTGCTCAGGCAAAAAACGATAATGACTTTGAGTTCCGTGCAAAAACGAACGGCCAAAGAGTCCGCCTGCGCCAATCGCAATTTTAGACTGAATTATATTCCACCCGGCTCCCAGACGGTCAACATTCGGATCCATAAAGACAATCAGACGTTTTATCTGGTAATCTTTTAAAACCTTTTCCCCGACAGAAGAAAAAATAAGTCCGAGTGAAAGAATTGCAAAAACGTAGGCAATCCAATAGAAATAATGCGCAAAATGAAAATACCTGCGTACAATAAAACAAAGCAGACAAATCAACGTCGTTGCAAAAATAAGAATCAGCTTTAATTTAAAATTTTCAAAGATAGCAACAACACCAAAAGAATTATGAGCGATAAATTCATTCCACACCGGAAGAATCGTAAAAACAATCATTGAAAAACCGGTCGCAAGAAGAAAAATTATATATCGGCTTGGAATTCCGGCGATAAAACACATTATAAAGAAAATCGGAATATATACAGAAGCCGTTCCAAGGTCAGGCTGAATCAGAATCAAACCTGTCGGAGCCATGAAAATCAGTACAGAAATAATCATTCTTTTAAATTGATTTTCATTTATTGAAATATCAAGATATTTTGCAAGCATGAGTATATAGAATATTTTTCCAAATTCCGAAGGCTGAAATCCGACTTCGCCTATGCCAAGCCAGCTTCTTGCGCCGTGTGATTCACGTCCAAAAAAACGCGTAAAAATCAGCAAAGCTAAAAAGCCGGCAAAAAACTGAACAGCATACCGGCTTAATTTTCTATAATCATACATGGCAAAAAAAATCATAAAGACAAGACCTATGCCAGCCCATATAATCTGCTTTATATGTTCATTAGTAACAAGAATTCCGGAAGAATTTATTCCCGACGAATAAATAAAGGCAACTCCCAGGCCAACAAGAATTAAAACACTTAATATCAATATAAAATCAAAACGTTCAAGAAAATTCTTTTTCATCTTTTATTCCTGCCGAGCCCTGTTCTTTATAAGGTAATTAAATCCAAGCGAATGAACCGCTTCCTCGTACGTCTGTTTTGCAAAAATTCCCTGAAGAATTATATTTGTCGCATACGGTGCCCACCACTCCCATGGATTGCAGGCTTCAACAATGCAGGAAACAACAACCTGGTCTTCCGCAGGTTCATCGTAAGGAGCATACGCAACCATCCAAGAATGCCAGCTTGTCTTATATGGAGCGACTTCAGCAGTTCCAGTTTTACCGGCCGCCTTTACAATTTTATTGTGCATAGGATACTGCGGAGTTCCATCAGAAATTGAATACCTCATCGCTTCTTGAACCTGCTTCCAGACTTCCGGAGAAACATCAGATTTCAAAAGGACTTCCGGTTTTACCTCGCGGATAACTTCATTTGAAACAGGATCGCGGACTTCCTTTAAAAGATGCGGTTTATACACCACTCCGCCATTTGCAACCATCGCAGCCATATTAGCAATATGCAGCGGAGTTGACAAAAGATACCCCTGTCCGATTGAAGCAGACATTGTGTCTCCTCCCAGCCATTTTTCATGGTATCTGCGTTCCTTCCATTCTGAAGTAGGAACAAACCCCGGCTGCTGGCTAGGCAAATCAATTCCTGTGTTTTGACCAAAACCAAATTCCCTTGAATACGCAGCAATCTTGCTTATTCCAAGATAGTCACGCCCGATTATCCAGTAATAAATATCGCATGACTGGGCAAAACCATTCTTCATATCAAGCCAGCCATGCCCTGGTTCGTGTATGTGACAGTGAAATTTTCTGTTTCCGTAATCAAGCACGCCCTTGCATTCAATTTTTTTTGTAGCAGGAAAAGCATCTTCTGCAAGCATCGCAGTATTCATGACAATTTTAAAAGTCGAAGCCGGCGGATAAACGGCATTAACGGCGCGATTTATAAGGGGCTGATTCTTTATGTCTTCCGCAAGAGTCTGATAATATTTTCCGGCGTCATCACCATTGAACTTATTCGCATCAAAAAAAGGATAGGAAACCATAGCCAGAACTTCTCCGGTCGCAGGTTTTAAAACAACAACCGCCCCAACCCGGTTTCCCAAAGTCTTTTCAGCAAGAGTCTGAATCTCAGAATCAATCGTAAGCACAAGGTTTTTTCCCATTTGCGGAGGTTCAACAACAGGAACATCTGAAATAATCCGTCCGCGAACATCAACAGTTTTGCTTTCGCGTCCATCTTTTCCCTGAAGAAGACTGTCGTATTGCCGTTCAATTCCGGTCTTTCCAACAATACTGTTTATTGTATAGCCTTTGTTATACATTACGTTTATTTCTTCACGGGTAATATCACCTACGTATCCAACCACATGGGAAAGAGAACCTGTTTCAACGTAGTTTCTTATCGGACGGGAAACCCATGTTACACCAGGAAGATCTGTTATGTTTTCGGCAATGTTTGAAATAACTGTAAAAGGAACATTTGTCTTTATCTGAAAAGAATTGAACGAACGTCTGGAATTTTTTGGAACTTTTCTGTCGATGTCAAATTTTGAAATTCCAAGCATTCCCGCCAGTTTTGTCGCGACGGTGTCATAGTGACCAAAAGGAATTTCCCCGGGAGTAATCTCGACCGCAAAAGATTCAGTGTTAATAACCATTGGCAAAATCGCATTCCGGTCGAAAATTTCACCGCGCTGCGCTGGAATTGTTGTAACCTGACTTGAAATAGTCTTTGACTGCGTACGATATTCAGAACCGTTTATTATCTGCATAGAAAAAAGTCTGTACACATAAATTAAAAAAGAAACGCAAAGAATCAGCATAAGAACAATAATACGGGAATTTTTGTCGATAGTTGAATTTCTTGCAAAACGCGTGTGTCTGAATAAAGCCATTTTTTTTCTAAAAGTCTCCCCTGGTTATATCCAGCGCAATATATCTGTTGAAACAACTTGTGATTTTAAAAATCATGGGAGCCAGGACAGAATTTAACAGAAGCTCTGTAAAAAAACTTACGGAAATCATTGAATATGTAACAACTGTATTCGGATAGAACAACGAAATCAGCCATGTTATAAAAACTTTCGCAAAAGTCCCGCATAATCCAATCAAAAAAGGAATAAAAAAACCGGCCAGATTAAGATTTTTATTAAAAAAACCGGCGAAATAACATATAAGTGTCCTTAAAAGACAGTTATAACCGAACGGACATCCCGTAATAAAATCAAGAATTAATCCAGAAACAAACCCCAGTATTACACCTGCGGTTTTTCCGTTCATCATCACTATATAAAGAGAAGCAAGAAGCACTAAATCCGGAACAGCAGGAAGAAAAGATAAATTTGAAAGAATCGCTGTTTCAACCATCGCAAAAATCAAAAGAATCAATGTAGAAACTGAAAAAACTTTTACCATGTCATTTCCTTTTATTTTCTTGCATCATTGATTGCCCGGATATCAACAACAACGACAGTTTCCAACCTTGAAAAATCAATAATCGGTGCAAGCTCTATATCAAGTGAAGAATTGTAGTCAATTACCGAAATCTTAGAAATTGTGCCGATTGGCAAATCCCGCATATAATTGCTATTTTCACCAGAAGTAACGACCACATCTCCGTAATGCAAATCTTCCAGAACACGCTTCTTTATATACTTCATAGAAAGCGGAAGATCCTCTTTTCCATTGCCGGAAACAAGCCCTAAATCCCTGGAATTCTGAATTCTTGCAGAAACTGTGCAGTTCAAATTGTATACAGGCATAACGATACTGGTAAAAGCGCCTACCTGCACAACTTTTCCAACAAGTCCAGAATTTCCATTCTGATAAGCAATTACGCTCATATTTTTTTTAATGCCGGAAGAGCTTCCCTTGTTGATTGTAAAATATGCATACAGGTTGTCCGCATCGCGGCTTATAATCTGCGCAGGATAATTTTTTTCTTCAAGGTAAGTTGCAAAATTCAACTGCTCCAGAAGACGTTCGTTTTCCTTGCGTATTTCCGCATTCGAGCGGCGCATCTGCTCATAGTTTTCCAGTTTTTTGGTAAGTTCGGCGTACTCTTTCTTAAGACGGGCAAGTTCCTTTACCGCGCCAAAAGTATTTCCAACCCCATCAACAACTTTATGAACGCCAGATTGGACTGTAGAAAAAAAAGTAAAACCGATTTTTTTAAAATTCAAAACAAAACTTCCGGAACTAAAACCAAGCAGCAATCCCGAAATAAGAACAAACACAATCAGCAGAAGCTCAGGAAGTTTAAATGAAATTTTATTCTTGTTCGCCATAAAATTTAATCGTTAAGGCTGTCATAAACGGAACGGTCTGATGACATATCTCTAAAGAGTTCAAATGCCTGACCTGCTCCAAGGGCAACACATTCAAGCGGATTTTCAACAAGAATGACAGGAACTCCAGTTTCCTTTGAAATAAGTTTTGGAAGCCCCTTAAGCATCGAGCCGCCGCCTGTCATTACAATTCCACGGTCAATAATGTCAGAGGCAAGCTCAGGCGGAGTCTGGCTTATTACGCTCTTTATTTCCTCGACAATACGCTTTACAGGTTCTTTCAGAGCCTCACGAACTTCCACGCTGTCAATTTCCAGACGCCGCGGCAAGCCTGTAATGGCATCGGCTCCCTTCAATTCCATTTTTTCAATAGTCTTGTCGGCGGAAGCATTTCCAATCTGGATTTTAAGACGCTCCGCAGCCTGTAAAGAAATGATAAGGTTATGGACGCTCTTTACATGCTTTACAAGCGCCTCATTGAATTTATCGCCGCCAACACGGATAGAGCTTGTGATTACCATTCCGCCAAGGGAAATAACAGAAACTTCCGCAGTTCCACCGCCAATATCACAAATCATGTGTCCGGCAGGTTCATAGATAGGAATTTTCGCGCCAATCGCAGCGGCAAGAGACTCGGCTATAACCTCAACTTCCTTAGCGCCTGCCTTCAATGCGGCTTCAATAAGCGCGCGGCGCTCAACATCAGTTACACAGGACGGGATTCCAACCTTCATCCTAAGAGACTTGAAAATCTGATGCTTCGGAATAATTTTCTGAATAAAATATTTAATCATCCGTTCTGTGCTGTCAATATCTGCAATCACACCATCAGCAAGCGGCCGTATCGCAAGAATATTGGACGGAGTTCTTTCAAGCATATTTTTTGCTTCCGAACCCACGGCAAGAATACGGTTTGTGCCTTTTTCTACTGCAACAACAGTCGGCTCATCAATAACAATACCTTTGCCACGCACATAAATCAAAGTGTTACATGTGCCAAGGTCAATACCTACATCAGTAGAAAATCTATCTAAAAATCCCATAAATCCTCCCGGATTTTACATATTTATTTTAATTTAATTATAATCCGCCATTTTTTTCAAAGCGCCCTGATGATTAACCTGGGCACGCAATGCCTTTCGCCATTCCGCACGGGCTTTTACCAGTTCACCTTTCTTTTCATATATTACACCAAGTCCGTAATAAGCGTCACCTGAATTTTTATTTTTTTGCAAAATACCTTCAAATTCTTTCTGGGCATCATCAAGTTTATTTTCATCAAGATAAATAAGCCCAAGAAGGTTCATGCTTTTCAGCACAAGGCTGTCATCCATGCTGGAGGTCGTAATTCTGTAAAGGTACTGTTTTGCAATGGAAGCCTGCCCCAGCTTATAATACTGCTCCGCAATAGAAAGAAGAAGGGAGTCTGATTCTCTGACAAGAAGTGATTCCGTAAAACACTGGATGCTTTTCTGCGGCAAGCCAAGAGCCGCGTAAGAAAGTCCAAGATATTCAGAAATATCATCAGCCTTATAACCATGCTCCCTGCAGGCAACAAGATATTTTTCAGCAAGGTCTGAATAATAATATGTGGAAACAGTATTTTTATAGAAATAGCATTTTCCCAGCATGTACTCAAGCTGAGGAACTGCTGATTTTTTCGCATAAATAAGCGCGATTCTAATGGAATTTATGGCATCGTCAAGAAATGTCTGGCCGTCTAAAGAATCAAGCGAAGAAACCGCAAGATAAAAACTTGCAAAACCGTGATATGTAAGCGCAAAATTATTAAAGGGATTTTCATCAAGAATGCGCTGGGAAAGTCCGTAAACCGACTTGTAGTCATATTCTTTCCAGGCTTTTAAAATCGCGTTCCGGCTGGCAGAGCCTGCCTGATTTTTGCTGATTTTCAAAACTAAAAAATAAGATAAAAAGACAACGGCAACAACGCCAACGACAATTACAATGAGATTTCTTGCCAGATTACTTTTTCGCCTTGTTATATTTCCGTTATCCATAATACAAATTTATAAAAAAACAGACGGGAAAATAAGCCGGGTTCTGTCAACTGCCTGAGCAGTTCGTAACCATCTATCCGAACCGCCTGTTGCCAGACGGCTTTAGCGACCTACCCGAAGTGTACGGCCCGGAAACCAACTTCTATGCGGTCTTGCTTCAAATGAGGTTTGCCAGCTGCATCTGTCGCCAGAATGCACGGTGGTCTCTTACTCCACCTTTTCACCCTTACCCGTTAAGGGGCGGTTTGTTTTCTGTTGCACTTTCTGTCCGGCAAGGGATATGTAATAAAATTACATCTACCCTGCCGGCCCGGTTATTATCCGGCATTTTTCCGGTGAAGCCCGGACTTTCCTCACAGCAAGGTTTTATCATCAAAACCTGCAGCGCGATTACTTCCCGTCTGTATTAAAATACTATCTTAAAAAAACTGAAAATGAACTCCTCTGACTCAAGCCTTGGAACCACATCCTTAGCCTGAATCAATTTTCAGAAACCGCTATTCGTCAGCTTCTGAATCATTATCATCCAAATCCTCGTCATCATCTTCAATGATGTTTTCCTCATCATCAGAAAATTCCAATGAATCAGAATCCTCATCATCCTCAAATTCGTCCTCAAGCTCATCATCTGAATCAGCAAGACTGCCGGTATCATTATAATATGTAATCTGATCGCCTTCTGTTGACGCTTCGTAGAAAAGGATTCGGCTGCAATACGGACAGAAAAGGATATTTTCACCTTCCCTAACTTCATTTGCAAACTGTCCAGGAAGAATCATGTGGCAACCTGTGCATACACCATTTTTTACCGCAACAATGCCCTCTGAATTGCGCTGAATTATTCTCTGGAACTTAAAAAGAATCTCCTGGTCAAGACCTGGAACAATTTTCTCTTCCTGACTTTTAAGTTCAGCAATTTCAGATTTATATGACGACAACTGAGAATCCAAAGCCTTTTTACTTTCGTTAAGACTTTCTTCCGTTGAATTTATAATAGCTTCATTTGTCTTTAAAATATCATTAAGCTCCGCATAAGACTTTTCCTCTTTCTGAAGCTCCTTGCGTACATCCGCCTCTTTTGCAGATGCTTCAGAAATCTGTTTATCCAAAGCCTCGTATTCGCGGTGAGTCGTAATGTTGTCCATATTTTTTTCACCGTCTTCACGGAGTTTCACAGCTTCATCAAGTTCAATCTTAAGCTGACCGACCCTTTCTTTTACAGCTTCATATTCTTTGTTTTTTTCAATATATTCTTTCTTCATTCGCGCAAGAAGCTCGTCCTGCGAGCCTAACTGTTTCGGCGCTTCATCAATTTTTGATTCAAGCTCGTATTTGCGTCCAAGAATCACCTGAAGGCTTTTCAACCGGTCAAAGATTTCTGTTGTTACCATTATAAGTTTCCTTAATTACTGATGTATCTTTTAAATATATAGAAAAAAAGAAAATATGTCTATAAAACAACCTAAAAATAATTTTTTAGCACTTTCAGGGACAGACTTTCTTTTTAACAATGCCTAGTTTTCAATATAATCCCTAAGTCCGTTGGCCCTTCTAGGGTGTCTAAGCCGCCTCAGAGCCTTTGCCTCAATCTGCCGGATTCTCTCGCGGGTTACGTTGAAATAAAGACCGACCTCTTCCAGAGTAAGCGAATACCCGTCGTCAAGTCCAAAACGCATCTTCAGAACTTCCTGCTCACGTGCCGGAAGAGTTCCCAATACCTGACGAAGCTGCTCCTGAAGAAGCTTATACGAAGTCTGGGTAGCCGGATTTTCAACTTCCTTGTCTTCAATAAAATCTCCTAAAGAAGAATCTTCCTCCTCGCCAATCGGAGTTTCCAAAGAAATCGGTTCCCGGGCAACATTCTTAACCTGCTTTACCCGCGCGACCGGCCATCCAAGCTGCTGAGCAATTTCTTCGTCTGTAGGCTCGCGTCCAAGCTTCTGAAGAAGCTGCCTTGATTCACGGACAACCTTATTAATCTGTTCTATCATGTGAACAGGAACACGGATTGTCCTTGCCTGATCAGAAATGCTTCTTGTTATAGCCTGACGGATCCACCATGTCGCATAAGTTGAAAATTTAAATCCTTTTCTGTACTCAAATTTTTCAACAGCCTTGATAAGACCGATATTTCCTTCCTGGACAAGGTCAAAGAACTGAAGCCCGCGGTTCGTATATTTTTTTGCAATCGAGACAACAAGGCGCAGGTTCGCATTGATAAGACGGTTTTTCGCGTCCTCCATCATCTTGCTTCCGCGCTTAATCTCCTGAGCCTTTTCAAGTATTTCGTCAATTGTGTTTTCGAATTCGTATTCAAATTTGCATAGCTTACGGTCAATTTTCTGAATCTGCGTATAAATATCGCGTATATCATCCGTTGTCATGTTCAACTCAGATTCAATTTTTGCAGATTCAGAACGAATAGAAATCCTTCTTCCCAAAGAGCGAAGCTCAATCGCGTTCGAGATGCGAAGCTCCTTCATCTTCTTTTCCTGCTTCTGACGGAATTCTTCAATTTTGTTTTTCGCATCGCGGAATTTCATCGTAAAGCGGTCAAGCTCTTCAGTCTGAATTTCAATCTTCATAAGCTGCGGCTGAATTTTCTCCCGAAGCGCGACCAGCTGGGGATTATTAAAAATACGGCTTGACTGCTCCGTCTTATAAAGATTTTCCTTTATAGCCATATACTGCTTCATCTCCTGAAGCACAGGCTTTATATATTCTCCGTAGCAGCTTTTCAGACGGCGCTTTTCCGCCATTTCCTCATTTATTTCTTTTCTTGCTTTTCCCGGTTCATGCTGATCAATACGCGTAAAGGCTTTTACGGCAATGCCGAAAAATTCAGGAATCATAATTCCAGATTTCAGGACGACATCTTTTATGATGTTATTTCCGTCTTCCATTTTTTTTGAAAGAATTACTTCCTGTTCCGCCGTAAGAAGATTTTCCTTGCCGATTTCCCTAAGGTAAAGCCTGATCGGGTCGTCAATGCTGGAATCCTTATCACCGTTCACAAGATGAATCTTATCATCTTTGTCAGACAATTCCGAATCGTCAACCATCGGCTCATCATCAAGTCCGTCATCGCCGTCGACATCCTCATCGTCTTCCACAGAAATATCTTCGTCATCCTCGTCATCGTCAAGACTTAGTCCAGATTCAATAACCTCGACATTTTCTTTTGCAAGAAACTGAAGAGCCTGCTCCATATCCGGGGAATTTATAAAATCCTGACCTGCCAGAGCAGTAATCTCATCGTAAGTAATTACTGTTTTTCCCTTTGAATAATCAAGGATTTTCTGAATAAAAGGATTTATTTCCTGATCCATTTTGCACCTTTTTTTTAATTCTTTAAAGACTTTATCTTATTATCAAGTTCAATTTTTTTTGTCAGAAGTTTTTGAAATTCAAGCTTGTCGTCCTCAGTCAGGCAAGTGAAACAGCGGATCTGCTCCATAAGTCTTTCCCTCTGACGCTCAGCGCTTCTTGCTTTTAACAACATGACAGAATCCCTTACTGCACATTCGGTGTTATCCCTGAATTCTCCAAGAGAAACCGCCCTGGTTATCAAGTTGGAAAGATTCTCATCATCACAGTGACTCAATAATGTTGTAAAAGACAAGGAATTTTCATTAAAACATTCCTCTAGCATAACAAAAAGCTTTTTGGCGGAAGGATCTTCAAAATCATCCGGAGTCAATTCCTTGCGCACAAGCACATAGTTTTCGAGATCGGCTATTATTGCCAAGAGACTTCTTAATTCTGCATTAAGTTTTATTTTCTGCTGAACTGGATTATTTTTTGGCTGCCGGTTTTCAAGACGCTGACGAGCTTGCTCACGATTTACAAAATCCCTCTTCACGGCCTCCGGCTTTAAGTTGAACGCCTCGCACAACTGTGCAAGACAGGACTCCCTTAATATATCTGACTGAAGGGCATCCAGATAAGGAAAATATTCAAGCGCGGCCCGAGTTTTCCCTTCAGGAGTATCAACAGGATACTCTTTCCCTAGTTTAGATAGTAAAAAGTCGCTATCTATGATAGCACCGGAAACTGCGTTTGTCAATATTTTTTCACCAAAATTTTGCATAAGCTCGGCAGGATCTTTTCCGCCTTCAATCCTGATAACCTTCGCCACAAGCCCGGCCTTTCTTATCATGAGTATCGCGCGCATGGTGGCTTTCTGTCCCGCTCCGTCAGCATCAAAGGAAAGAAGGACTTCATCGGCAAACGGACGCACGATTTTTATCTGCTCATCCGTAAGGGACGTTCCAAGAGGCGCGACGGCGAATTCAATGCAGCACTGGTGGTACGCAATGCAGTCCATGTAACCTTCACAAAAAATAACTTTTTTATTTTCTTTTATCGCTTTTTTCGCAAAGTTAAAAGCGTACAATGTCTCGCCTTTTTTGTACTGAACAAGATCACCGCTGTTCAGGTATTTCGGGCTGTCAGGATTTTTATCAAGCTTGCGGCCTCCAAGGGCAACAACCTGGCCCTGCCTGTTAAAAATCGGAAACATCAGTCTGTTGGAAAAAAAAGCGATATTCGGATATTTTCTGCTGAAAAGACCTGATTTTTCAAGAAATTCATTGCTGAAATTCTTTTTTAGAAGAAAATTTTTAAGCCAGCTCCTGTCAGAAGGAGCATAACCGAGCTTAAATTTTTTTACAGTTTCCATGGAAAGACCGCGTTCCGTTATATATTTTAACGCGAATTTTCCCTGCTCGGTCTCTGTAAGAAGATAATGGAACATTGACGCAGTCCGCTCATAAAGCTCAATATATTCCTCGCGCAGCTTTACAAGAGGATCTGGTCTTGAAGCGCCGCCGGCCTCGTATTTCACAGGAATCCCAAAGCGCTTTGCCAGAAATTCCACAGCTTCCGGAAAAGACAGTTTCTCCTGCTCTTCCACAAACTTCACGACATTGCCGCCGGCACCGCACCCAAAGCAGTGATAGAATTTTTTTTCGCTGTCAACATGAAAAGAAGCGGTTTTTTCCCCATGGAACGGACAGCAGCCCCAGAAATCGCCGTTTCCCCTTGAGACCAGCTTTGTATATTCACCCACAACGGAAACTATATCCGCAGAATTTACAACCGCATCAACTGTTTCGCTAGAAATAAAACCCGCCATTTTCAGTTACCAGATTTCTTTGTGCTGTAAATATACCCTTCATTTACATGAGTGGAAAAATCTTTTGAAAAAACATGGCGCCCTGCCTTAGCATCAACAAGGCGAAAAAAATAATAATCAGTTTTAGGAGAATTTATAGCGGCGTCAAGCGCCACAGCCCCCGGATTTGAAATAGGTCCCGGCGGAAGCCCGGCCCACTTGTAAGTGTTGTAGGGACTGTCAATCGAAAGATCCGCGTACGTTATCACATCGGGATGGGGTTTCCCCTGAACTTCAGTTATTATGTATTCAATCGTGGCGCAGGAATAAAGGCCAATGCCGTGCCTAAGGCGATTTCTGAACACACTCGCAATAAGAGGCGCCTCGCTGTCGATTCGGTATTCACGCTCGACTATGGAAGCAAGGACTACATTTTTATAAAGCTCAGCCTTGTCCAGGGATGACGCTCCGTCCACGGTTTTTAATTTTTCAAAAAAATTGTCAGCCATCTTGCGGACAACAGAACCTCCGGGCATATCCGGAGTAAAGAAATATGTATCAGGAAACAGGAAACCTTCAAAAGATTCGCCTGAAATTCCATATTCCGCCAGAAGAGCCTTGTCTTTTGCCGCCGACTCAAATTCCTGCGCAGGGCATACACCATAATCCTCAAGTTTTTGCGCGATTTTAGAGACCGTAAGCCCCTCCGGAAAAGAAGCTCGGATATACTCCTGCTGTCCGGAAGAAAGAATCCTGAAAATCTCAGCGTAGCTCATTGAATTTGAAATCTGATAGACACCGCTTTTTAGCGAAAAAGGCTCAGGAGAGCCGGAAATCAAGATTCTTGGAATAGAATAGCGCGCGCAGATATAAAAGAACATACTGTTGCGGATGAGTTTTTTCTCTTTAAGCATTAAAGAAATTTTTTTTACCGTTGTTCCGGAAGGAACTTCGACGCGCTCTGTTATTTTGTTTTTTTCCGGGGAAACCGGCATAAACTGCACAAAAGAAAAAGCAGCGCAGGCAAAAAGCGCGATACAGACAGAAGAAATCAACAGACGCCTGTTTTTCATAGTCTTACCTCCTGATTTTCATCAGCAAATGCAAAACGGACTATAAATAAAAAAAAACGAGCAAGGTTATTCTTGCTCGTTTGACTTGGGAAGTCAGGGAATCGAACCCCATCCGGTTGCCCAAGAGATTTACAGTCTCCCGCAGTCCCACTGTGCCAACTTCCCATATAGAGCTGCCTGTAGGATTTGGACCCACGACCCCGAGATTACAAATCACGTGCTCTACCAGCTGAGCTAAGGCAGCAAATTACGTTTTTGCGTAACGTGGTATTAGAATATACAAAACATAAAAAAAGGTCAATAGCAAAAATGACAATTTTATAAAAAAAATCACTTTTTACAAAAATCAGGACGAAGAACCTCTGCTCCGCCAAGATACACATTTTCAGGAACAGACCCCTCTTCCATATAGACTGAAAGAAGAAGCCTTATCACCTTTTTCAGACCGCCCCTTATATACGCCTCCTGACTGCAGAACAAAGGAACTTTGGAAACGTCGATTCCCTTGTAATTGCGGCGGAGCATCGCGCAGGGATTCGCCCTGTCCAAGTCTTTTGTAAGAGTAAAATGCATTGAAACAATATCTTCGGAGCGTATTCCGTTCCGGGCGAAAATTTCCGAGCACATACTTACGGTCGCCTCAGAAACAGATTTCTCAGAATTTTTTGCGCACACCGCGCCGCGTATTGCATACAAACGTTTCATTTTCTATTCCTGTTTATCAAAAAAATTTTTCAAGCGGCCGGAGAAATCCTTGTTTTCCCCAGAAAAAGAGATATTCTTCACATTGGAAATGAACGCCGTTCTTATCGTATTGTAAAGCAGATAATCCGGGTACGAACAGCTGTTCAGCACAACGGACGAAAACTGCAGCCCCTTGAACTTTCCTTCCAAATCAACAAGACCGAGCAAATCCTCCTGCGTAAGAATTTCCGGCTGAAAATCCTGCGAACCTTCCATTTTTTTAATAATCTCGGAAGAAATCATTTTCGCGGCAGAATCGCATGCCTGGTCGATATATCGCTCAAGCCCTTCCTGATCAGAAAAAGCAAGCTGCTTGTAAAGGGAAACAATTGTTTCCGCCGAAATATTCACGGAAAAATCAAAGTCAAACCTGTAGCTAAAATCCACATCCGATTTTAACAGGGTTCCGTAAAGCTCCGCCGACGGAAAACTTCCGGAAATCTTTTTATTGACAGAATACGGCTTTAGCTCAAACACAAGAAGCTTTGTGTTCGTAGGAAGCAGGAACTCCCAGTTCCATGCGAATTTTCCGGGGCATACAGGTTCGTCCTGAACTCCGCTGGTCTTTGATTTCACAATGCCTATAGAATCCGGAGAAACACGGAGCGACGTCCATCCCACAAAAAAAGCCGCTGCGGCGCAGACAACAATAATCAAAAAGCAGGCAAACAAATTCTTAAAAAATTTCTTCATCATTACTCCCATAAAAATTCCACGTTAGCGGCTAGCCACGGATGGCGAGAATCACAGTCTGTGAAAGCAACGCTTGAGCAAACTGTAATGATAAAAATTACACGGATGTAATTTTATCATGCCTTGCGAATATTTTTTTATTCCGAATCTTTTATGACTTGAAAAAAAACTGTTTTTTAGTATAACTAGGGTTTATGATAACTGCAAGACAGAAAAAATCTGAGAAAATTTCGCTCTCGCTGCTTTTCAAGCTAACAAAACGTTCCATTCTTTTTCTTTTTTTGCTGCTTACAGTGCTTTCCGTTTTCTACGTAATCGGAAACTATCAGCTTTTCCTGGACTCAAACCAGAAAATAATACTCAACGCAGCGGCATTTACAGCAACCGCGCTTTTAGTCCTTAGCGCTACAGGAACAGTCACTTCCATTCTCTGCATCATCAGAAAAAAAAGAAAACGCCTGTATTACGCAATAAACCTTGCGCTGATAATTTTATCCGCGGTTTACGCCGTTTTTTTTCTGTTTTTATTCCGGGCGACAGTCATTCTTTCCTCAGGAATCTGAAATATATGCGGAAAACGGAAAAATCAGCACAAAACCAAAAGCCTTGGGTTTTATAAAAACCGCTCTTCCCTGTCTGAAATTTTCTTCTGAGATTCTGTTGCTTACGCTCGGGACAAAGCCTTTTGAAAAGAGCCCGCTTTCCCACTTAAGGCCATTCGTATAAATTTTCCGCCCTTTTCCAAAAACGTTCACAAACGAAAGATTATCCAAAAGCCTTAGGTTTTTCAAAAAATATCCGCAGTTTTTCCTTAAAAACGCGGCCTGCTGAAAGGCGCACAGCCATGCGTCCGGAGAAAATTCCGTGCGAAAAAAATTAACGTTGTTCAAAAGATGGTCAATCCGTCCGCCGTCTCCGCCGACCAAAGTCACAAAAGGCTTAAGTTTTTTTTCCGCCGCCTTTTTATACGCAAAACGCAGGGCAAGCTCAGTATCCGTAAAATCCTTATCCTTTTCAAAAGTTTCCACCACGTTTTTTTCAAAGGAAGCTAAAATTTCTTGTGAAGAAATGCTGTCAAAATCGCCAAGAATTTTCCGCGGTGAAAAATCATACCGGCCGTCAAAATATTTTTTATACTCAAGGCAGGCGTCAAGCCCGGAATCCGCGGCTATGACATAATCGGGAGCGGCCCCTATGGAATTCTTCCAGAAATTTTCAGTCGCCCCAGGCTCTGGATAAAGTCCGCCTGTAAAAACTACAATATGTATAGACTTTTGTTTATTTTGCAAAGTATAATTTCTCATTGTAAAAATATACCATGAAAAAGATAAAAATTCCTTTTGTATTGCAAAAATTAAATTCAGTCTTTGAAGAAAACGGTTACGAAGCCTATCTTGTTGGCGGAGCGGTGCGCGACGTCCTTATGGGAAAAAATCCGTCGGATTATGATGTGGCGACAAACGCAGAACCGCAGGAAGTAACAAGGATTTTCAAAAAAGTAATTCCAACAGGAATTGCGCATGGAACAGTAACCGTCCACTTTATGAAAAATGAAATTGAAGTCACTACATTCAGAACAGAAAGCGACTATTCAGACGGAAGACATCCTGACAACGTGGCGTTCACAAGAAACCTGAACGAAGACCTGAGCCGCAGGGATTTTACAATGAACGCGATAGCCGCCTCCCTAAAGGACGGAAAAATAACAGATCCCTACAACGGCCAGAAAGACATAAAGAACAAGATTATCAGGACAGTCGGAAATCCTTACGAACGGTTTCTGGAGGACGGACTAAGGCCAATCAGGGCAATCCGTTTTTCCGCAAAACTGAATTTCAAGATTGAAAGCGAAACTTTAAAATCTATAAGCGCGCCAGAAATCATTGAAAAAACAAAAACTATCTCTCTGGAACGCTTCCGGGATGAGCTTCTAAAGCTGATGCAGGCGGAAAAACCTTCAGAGGGTTTAAAAATCATGGAAAAAACAGGAATTCTCGGTATTTTCATGCCGGAATTAATGCCATGCCGCGGCTGCATCCAGACAGATTTCCGCGGATTCCACGAATTTGATGTTCTTGACCACCTTTTTTATTCATGCGATGGCGCACCGAAAGAAAAAATCAACGTCCGCCTGGCAGCGCTCCTGCACGACACAGGAAAACCGGCGGCAAAAAAAATAGTTCCGACTCCGCAGGGAGAAACCGTAACATTTTACCGCCACGAGCAATATTCAGCAGAAATCGCCAGAAAACTGCTTTTCCGGCTGAAATTTTCAAACGCGGAAATCGACAACATCTGTCATCTTATAGAAAACCACATGTTCAATTATGAACCACAATGGAAAGATTCCGCGGTAAGAAGATTCCTGGTGAAAGTAAAAGCCGAAAACGTCGAGGACCTTTTTGACCTTAGGCTGGCGGACATTTACGGAATGAGGAACACTCCGGTAAGACTGCATGACAGCCAGACCGCAAAACTTCTGCTTGAGTTTAAAGAACGCATTGAAAAGGAACAGCAAAAAAAATCGGCCCTAAGCCTGAAATCGCTTGCGGTAAACGGAAAAGACCTTATGGAAGCAGGAATTCCCGGCGGCAAGGAACTTGGAATGATTCTTAATGAACTTTTTGAGACTGTCCTTGAAGACCCGGCTCAAAACAAAAAAGACACTCTCATGGCCATTGCAAAAAAAATATATGAAAACCGTAATTTATAGCACAAACACAAACGAATTTGAAAAAAAAGATTTTATCATAGAACAATTGCCAAGATGTGCAGAATATTTTAACAAATGTATACAAAAATATACATCATCAGAAATTATATTAGCGCTAAAACAGCCTGGAACATTTCTTTTAGACCTGAATCTTGAAAAAGACTCAAAATATCCCGAAAACCTTAAAATATATTTTCTAAAGGGAAAAAGCGCGGAAGAAATCGCGGAGGAAATAATCGGGTTAAAACCAGATTTAGCAGTACAGGCAACATCATGGATTGAGCCGCTCGACTGGCTTCCCCTGCAGGACTGCCTGATTGCAGAAATTCTTTCGGAAAAAGGAATAAAGACTTCAGGACACTCTGTAAAAACCGCGATGATTTGCTTTGACAAACGGCGTTCAAGGGATTTTCTTTTGGCAAATGGTTTTAATGCGGCTAAATCCGTTTATATTCATCATGAGCTTTTCAGAATAGAACGGGGTCGGCCTGAAATAATCAATAATCCGTACCAAGAACTTGTTTTTAGCAGGATAAAAAAAATGCGGTTTCCGCTGATTATCAAGGATACTTTTGGACTAAGCTCTTTCGGAATGGATGTTGTAAAGACATTTCCCATGGCAAAAAACATCCTTACATCCAAGAAAAATTCGGGAGACAGGCTTGCGGAGGAATTTCTTGATGGTCCGCAATTCGGCACGGAAATCCATGGAACTCCAGGAAACTATACAATTTTTCCGCCGTTTATGTTTTCAACAAACCAGTATGGAATCACAAGCCCGAAGCAAAGCGTAAAAATCGGTCCTGTACTGAACGAAAAATATAACCTGAAGGAATTTTACAGGACAATGAACCTGCTTGCGGAAAAACTTGAGCTAAACGGAATCGCGCAGGTTGATCTGGTTTTCCACGAAAAAAAATGGTATGTAATTGAAATAAACCCAAGGCTTTCCGGACTTACACCGGCAATTTCATCAAGCGCTGGAAAATCAATTCCGGAACTGCTTCTTGACGCGGCTTCAGGAAGAAACGAAAAAAATCCCGAAATGAAATATGTTGCCGACATAAAATTTCCTGTGGTTTCTTCTGAAATGCAAAAAAAACTTTACGAGGCAGACGGAGTTCTTTTTGTGCGGCAGATGCTGAACAAAAAAGCAAGGCAGCGCCGGGAAGAAGGTTTTTGCGAGGTTGTTCTTGGCGGAAGAAATTCCATCCAGGAACTCAAAGCCGACCTTGAAAATCTTAATAAAAATTTTCAGGAAATAATAGAGCCTTCTTTTTACAAAAAGGCCCTGGAAATGCTGAAAGAAATAAGTTCCGGGGCATAAACGAATTCCTATGCAAGTGCCTGGGGAGCGTTCGTTCTAATAATAAATGCCCCTTCCGCATGAATGAAGTACAGAAAACTACAAAATCTCAAGCAGCTCACGAAAAAAATGATTTTCAATTTTCGCTTCGTTCATAATTTCTCCGAAAGAATAATAGCGTACAGGCTCATACAGGCGTCCAAGGGCAATATACGCCCCCTTTTCATCTGTGCCGTACGTCATCGTGTAAAGTTTTCCTTTATACGTGAACTCAAATTCTTTCTTTGTTTCAATAAGCAAAATAAAATCATCTTTTGTCATAGGAAGCCGTCCGGAAAAGGAATTTAAATTTCCATATTCATCGCGCTACGGACTTCTTCCAGAGTTTTTTCTGCAATTATACGGGCGCGTTTTACTCCGTCAAACAAAACCTGCTGTATATAGGCAGGGTCTTTTTCAAGCTCGGCGCGTTTTTCCCTTAGAGGACGGAGAGTTTCATTCAACGCAACGGTAAGCTCATTTTTAAGCATTCCGCCGCCGCCTTCACCGATTCTTGCAGCGACTTCCTCAGGAGTTTCTTTTGTGCAAAGGGAAATCAGCTGCAAAAGGTTTGCTACTTCAGGACGGTTCGCAGGATCATAAGTAATAAGCCTTTCACCGTCAGTCTTTGCTTTTTTTATAAGCCTTGCAGTCTCATCTTCAGAAGCGCACAGCATAATTGCATTTCCGCGGCTCTTTGACATTTTCTGAGTTCCATCAAGCCCCATTATGCTTGGAGTCTTTGAAAGAAGAACTTGCGGAAGAGGAAAAACAGGTTCCCTGTCCTGACAGAATTTTTTGTTAAATCTGTTGGCAATCGTGCGCGCCATCTCCACATGAGGAAGCTGGTCTTTTCCAGCAGGAACAACGTTTCCCTTGCAGAAAAGAATGTCTACAGCCTGATGAACCGGATAGGTGTACATTCCGGCATTGACATTTGTAAGTCCTGCCGCCTGAATTTCTTCCTTTACTGTAGGATTTCTGCTAAGCTCAGCATTAGAAACAAGAGTAAGGAACGGAATCATCAGCTGATTTGCCTCTGGAATATATGAATGAGGATAAATTATGACATCTTCGCCAGGTTCTATTCCTGCCGCAAGATAGTCAATCACAAGCTGTTTTGTATTCTGACTTATTTCCTGGTATGCGTCGTGATCTGTAAGAACCTGATAGTCCGCAATAAGAATCATAGTAGGAACGCCAAGCTTTGAAAGTCTTACGCGGTTCTGCAGAGAACCAAAATAATGCCCGATGTGAAGCCTTCCTGTCGGCCTGTCGCCTGTAAGAACTCTGTATTTTTTTGGATTTTTTACAATGTCTTCCTCAATTTTTCTGCTTGTTGCAAGCGCAGCCTCGTAAGTCGCGCTGTTAATCGCATCTGCCATCATTTCCTCTTTTTATCATTATAGAAGTGCTGGTTTTTCATTAATTCTGAAACAACCGCTTTTTGGGATTCAAATTTATCATCCTAAAAACTCAAAGATTATACTACTGAAAAAATCAGCATTTAACAAGGCGAAAAAAAAACGCTAGAATAATCCTATGGTTTTATCTGATTTCTACAAATGGCTTGACAATTATCTTAATTTTGAAAAATCACAGACAAAGGGAATTTTCTGGCTTGAATCAATGCGTTTTTTATGCGGAAAACTTTCAAATCCCCAGGACAAAATTCCATGTATCCATGTCGCAGGCTCAAAAGGAAAAGGAAGTTGCTCTGCAATGATTTCCAGCATACTGGAGGAAGCCGGCTATAAATGCGGAGTTTACGAATCTCCCCACATTTCAGATTTCAGGGAAAGAATTGGAACTGCGCACAGTTTTTTTGAAGACACAATCTATGAAAAATCGGCGGATGAGCTTACCTCTCTCGTCGACTCCATTCCTGTATCTGAACTTCCGGGACAACGGCCGCTTACATGGTTTGAACTGGTCACCGCGTTCGGATTTCTTTGCTTTAAAAATGCAGGGTGCGATTTTGTAGTTTACGAAACTGGTCTTGGAGGAAGGCTTGACTCAACGAATATTGTAAAGCCACTTGCAAGCGTTCTTATGCCGATTGAACTTGAGCATACGGAATTTCTTGGAGATACAGTTGAAAAAATCGCCTCAGAAAAAGCCGGAATAATAAAAAATGGAATTCCGGCGGTAATTGCGCCGCAAAACTATACCGAAGTTGACAGAGTTTTTTCCGAAAAATGCGCGGAAACCGGATCAAAATGTATATTTGTTCAGGAAAAAATAAAAAAACTTTTATACAGATACAACAAGAACGGAACTATGCGGGTGGAATTTACCCTTGCGGGAATAAATTCCGGCGGCTCAAATTCATGCGGGACAGATGCGGAAACGGAATTTTCATCAGATTTGCGTCTTTTGGGAAAAGTCCAGGCCTTCAACGCGGCGACAGCAGCGGCAGCGGTAAAGACAGCGCTTCCTGAAATTTCAGAAAAAACAATTGAAAAAGGGCTTTCCGCGGCATATTTACCAGGAAGGTTTGAAGTTTCAGAAAATATAGTTTTTGACGGCGCGCATACTGTAAAAAGCATTTCCAGTACGCTGGAAACACTGGATTCAGTTTTTCCGGATAAAAAGGCGCATCTTGTTTTTGCTTGTGCGGGAGACAAGGATATAAAAGACATTGTCCCTCTTTTCAAGGGAAAATTCAGCTCAATAACATTTACAGAGCCAGAAACAGTAAGGCACTGCAATGCGCTAAAATCTGCGGAAATTGCAGAAGAAAACGGAATTTCGATAAAAATTGAAAAAGATGTTGGACGCGCTATAAAAAACGCAGAAAAGGCTGCCGAAAATAAAGATATAGTTCTTATAGCAGGTTCATTTTACCTTGTTGCGGAAGCAAAAAAAATTCTATCTGGACCAGTTAATTAACAAGAGGAAAAAATGCGCTGTACAAAAGCAATAATATATTCAGAAAATCTAAGGCACAACATTGCCGAGATTAAAAAAAACTTAAAAAAAGGCGTAAAACTATGCTGCGCCGTAAAGGCAAACGGATACGGAAACGATGCCGTAAACAGCGCAAGAATCGCAGAAGAAATGGGCGCGGAATATCTTGCGGTTGCAACTGTGCCTGAAGGAATTCAGCTGCGCAATGCCGGAATAAAAGCAGAACTTCTTCTGCTTTCGCCATGCTGCCCGGAAGAATTTGAAGAGCTTGTAGACAGCAGGATTACGCCGCTCGTCTTTGACTCTGAAATCATCCGGGAACTGAACACGATTGCAGGAGACATGACGGATGAAAAATACCCTGTTTTTCTTGCAGTCGATACAGGAATGGGAAGAATTGGATGTCTTCCGGAAGAAGCCGGAGAAATCGCCGCAGAAATTGACAAATGCCAGTCGTTAAAACTTGCGGGAATGATAACCCATTTTGCAGAAAGCGACGGAATTTCCAGAAATGCCATAGAATATACAAAAAGACAGTTTGAACAGTTCAAGTCCGCAATTGAAAAGGTTGAAAAAGCCGGAATAAATCCCGGAATACGGACCTGCTCCGCCAGCGCGGCAGGAATCGCATTTCCAGAATACCAGATGGACATGGTTCGTCCCGGAATAATCCTTTACGGATATTACGCAGATGAAATCACAAAAGCCTACCTTGAATCAAAAAAAATAAAACTTGATCTAAAGCCTGTCATGCAGCTTGAAACAAAAGTCGCGGCGATAAGGCATTTTATTCCGGGGCGGGCGGTTTCTTACGGCTGCACATGGATATGCGAAAATGAAACTGACATCGCGGTTCTGCCGGTTGGCTATGCGGACGGACTTTTACGAAGAAATTCACCGGGCCTGAAAGTTTCGATAAACGGAAAAGCCTATCCTGTAGTGGGAAGGATCTGCATGGATCAGTGCATGGTAGACATAGGAAATGGAAACCGTGAAATAAAACGCTGGGACAAAGCCATAATTTTCGGACCGAAGGACAAGGGCTCTCTGTTCGATGCGGACGACATAGCAAGAGCAACAGGCACAATCAGCTATGAAATAATGACGTCAGTCTCAGACCGGGTAGAAAGGATAATTCTTTAACAGGCCGAATTTCGGATTTGCAGGAAAAAACAGAAATCCGATGAAAGCCCGCGTGATTTTGTTCATTTTTATACAGAAATCGCGGCCCGGGCGCATATTTTATTCTTATGCGCAAGTAAAAAAACTGAGGGGAATCTACAAG
>OBCH01000083.1_pt1 | contig 25143 bp, 23 predicted proteins | sample 1495941 | NCBI WGS metagenome assembly OBCH01 (sample SAMN03418276, study PRJEB22391) | human gut metagenome | biome: human-gut; feature: organic feature; material: feces | host: Homo sapiens | place: Tanzania | collected 2013-01
ATTTAAACAAAAACTTTCAAAAGCTAGGACAAATAAGGGTTTATGGTATAAAAAGGGCTGGGACTTATTTGAGTAAGATAAATGATGATGACTTTGTAAAAATCAAAGACAAACTAAAAAATGAAGTGATAAGATAAAATATCCCCCGCTCAAAGACGGGGCAACCTACCCTTGCGGATAAGCCAAATCTCTCATCACTGAAAGAAAACGAGCGAATTTTAGCAAAAAATTGCTTACAAAGTCAAGTCTTAATTAAAACATTCAGCATTTTGAGTTTTAAAATACTCAAAATTATTCATCGCATTGTCATTAGAATATGTCGTCCCAATCTTTGACTCGCCATTCTCGCTATTAGTCATAACTTCCAAAATTTCAAATTTTCCATTCTCTTCTACAAAAATATAAGCGTAAGTGATAGTAACGCCTTTTTTTCCAGCAAATTTCTTTTCTTTTTTAAGACATTCCTTATCCTTTATTCCAAATTCCTTTTGAATTTCACTAAAACTCAAAATTTTAGCGTCAGGGTATTTTTCTTTGACAAATTTTTCAGCCTTGCTTGTGCTATCACCCCCGCAAGCACTCAAAAACAACCCAGCACCGATTAAGGCACTTGCTACGCCTACTTTTGCTACATTTGCAACACTATTTTTGTTAAGATTTTTCATCTTTTGCCCTTTAAAAGCAAATTTCGTGTGATTTTACACTTTTTTGGTTAATGAAAGGCAAAAGCCCAAATTCTCGCTTAAATTCAGCCCCAAAGCTAAATTTAAAGCCCCGTTTTAAGCCTCTTTGCTCTTTGCCTCGTCCTCCACCTCTTGCAAAAAGCGTTCTACAAGCTCGCTTTCTTTGAGCTTTGCTACCACTTCGCCGTGGCGAATCACCAGCCCTTGATTTTTGCCAAAGGCTATGGCGACATCAGCGCCCTTTGCCTCGCCAAGCGCATTTACCACACAGCCCATTACGCTTATGTTTAAGGGCGCTTTTATGTGCGCTACCTTTTTCTCTACTATTTTTATCGCCTTTATTAAATCGCTTTGAATTCGCCCGCAAGTAGGGCAAGAGATGATATTTACACCGCTTTTTTGCACGCCACTATCTTGCAAAATCGCCTTTGCCACGCGAATTTCCTCTTCAAGCTCGCCCGTCATCGACACTCGCACCGTGTCGCCTATGCCCTTTAAAAGCAAATTTCCAAGCGCGATAGAGCTTTTTATAGTGCTGTGAAAGCGCGTGCCAGCCTCTGTAACGCCTAAATGAAAGGGATACTCGCAAAGCGGGCGCAGTCTTTCGTATGCTTCTATGGTATCTTGGGCGTTTGAGCATTTCATCGAAATTTTAATGTCCGTAAAATCAAAGTCTTCAAGCAGTTTTATATTATAAAGCGCACTTTGTAGCATAGCCTCCACGCCATAGCCGTATTGTTGCGCAAATTCCTTTTCGATAGAGCCGTGATTTACGCCTATGCGAATGGGGATTTTGCGCGCCTTGCACGCTTGCACCACTTCTTTGATATTTTCTTTACTGCCGATATTTCCGGGATTTATGCGAACAGCATCTATAAATTCAGCGCAATATACGGCTAATTTGTGGTTAAAATGTATATCCACGACCAAAGGCAAGGGACTTTGCGCCTTGATTTCCTTTAAAGCCCTTGCATCAGCCATATCAAGGCAGGCAAGCCGCACTATATCAGCACCCGCAAAGTATAAGCGGTTGATTTGCTCCAAGCAGCCTGCTATGTCGCGGGTTTTTGCAAAAAGCATTGATTGCACCGATATAGGCGCACCGCCACCCACAAGCACTTTGCCGACTTTGATTTGCTTTGTTTTTACTCTTTTGACATTCATCTTTTTTCTTTGAATTTTTTGTGAAATTGTAGCAAAAGTTTGTGAATTTTGCATTATAAAGGCTAGACTTCGCAAAGACTTTGTAAATTTTGTGTCAAAATTCACAAAAACTTGGTATCATTTGCTTAGAATTTAAAAGTTAAATTTGTTAATTTTAAAAAGGACGGCGATGAGAGCGGTATTTGCGTGCTTTTTTAGTGCTATGTTACTTGTAAATTTGGGCTTTGCTTTGAGTGTCAAGCCCCCAAAGGTTGAAGATGGCTTGTCTTTATACAACGACAAACGCCTTAAAGAAGCATTTAGCGTGTTTCGCACGCTTTGTTCGCAGCGACACTCAAAGGCTTGCTTTTCGCTTGCTTTTATGTATGAGAGCGGGCAGGGCGTGCCAAAGAGCGACAGCAAGGCGAGCAAATACTATGACAGAGCTTGCAAAGGCAGGATAAGCGCGGCTTGCTTTAATTTAGGCTTACTCTATGAGCGGAAAAAACGCACCAAGCAGGCAAATTTAGCCTTCGCACAGGGTTGTGCGCTACGCCACAATGAATCTTGCAAGCACCTAGCCACAGGCTATGAGAAAGCCAAACAGCACGATTTGTCTGTGGAATTTTACGAAAAATCCTGCAAACTCAAAGACGCCGCCGCTTGCTTTAAGCTCGCTCAGCTTTATGATGAGGGCAGCGTAACGCGTCAAAACACCAAAGCGGCGTTGTTTAATTACAGCAACTCTTGCAATTTAGGCTTAGGCAAGGCTTGTTTCGCACTTGGCGAATACCACGAAAGCAGAGACAAGGCTCTGGCAAGACGCTACTACGGCAAAGCCTGCGATGAAAACTACTCGCCCGCCTGCCTTGCTTACAAAAGGCTTGATGAGACACAAGCGCAGTGAAATTTGCTTTTGTTGTTTTGAGTTTTTACAAAAGGCGAAAAATCTACACCACTATTGTCATTTTGAGCTTTCGCAGAAAGCGAAAAATCCACGCCAAAATTCCATTTTAATCTATTATCTATATTTTATAAGGCGAAAAACCCACATTATCACTGCAAGCGGAGTGCGTTAGCACAAAGCAACCAAGCAGCTTGCAAGGCACAGCCACAGCAAAAAATCCACTTGCAAAAACGGCAAGGCATTGTCATTTTGAGCGTTAGCGAAAAATCCACACTTTAAAGGTGTAATTTACACTTTAAATTTATGGATACTTCGCTGCGCTCAGTATGACAGCAAATAAGTCAATATGACAAATTTACACGCTCATTTTAAAGCAAAGTAAAATTTCAAGCACGCTTTAAAATATCTTAAAAATCAAAGCAAGATTAAAATACACTTTTAAAATCCCCAAATTCAAGGTAAAAATTCAAAGCGTGCTTTAAAAAAAGAATTCACATAAAATTCAAAACACGCTTAAAAAATTCACACAAAATTCGCGCAAAGAATTTCACTCAAATTCCACCAAAATCGAGCCTAAAAATTTGTCCTTGTTTTTCGCTTCTTCGTAGGTTTTTATGCTTGGTTCTTGGGCGTTTTTGATGATTTTGTCGTCTATGTGGCTCACGGCTTGCTGGTCAAGCATAGCCCAGCGCAGTTCGTAAAACTCCACGCGAAACATTTTGCCCGCCGTGTCAAGTGAGTATTGTGGTATCATATTTTTTTTGACGACTCTTATGCCGCTTTCGTCCCTACCCTTGTCAAGCCCGATGATATTGACTCTCACGCCTTTGATTTTGGGTATCATAAATTCTTTTTTCACGAGCACTTTGCTGGCAAATGGCACAAGTTTTACTTCGCCGTCAATTTCCATTTTAAATTCATTAAAAGCGTCTGAAAATTCAAAGTATTCGGGGTGCAACCTAGCTTGAAAGCGGTTGCCATACTGGATAAAATAGCCCTTTTTGTCAGCCACTATCGCTGTGATTTCGTTGCTTGTGGCATAATCATACTCGCGGTTGAGCGGAAAAGGCACAAATTTAATGTCCTTGCGCGGTTTGTCAAGGCTGATGAGAATTTTGCTTGTGAAAAGTTTGACGATGATTTCTTTGTTTATGGCTTGCTGCACGCCTTTTGGGCTTAACTCAAAGTCGCGCTCAAACTCTATGCCAGCGGTTTTAAGATAGTTTTCAATCGCCACTAAATGATAATAAGCCCTTAAATTCACGGGCAGATTTTTGCTCGCTTCGTTGGCAAAGGCGGCTTTGTTGTTGGAGATGACAAAATAAGTCAAGGCTTTGAGCATTTCGGTGTCGGCAAGCTCTTTTGTCTTGGTGTTTTTAAGATGATATTTGTGCTTTTCATCGATAAGTTTGGAGTTGAGCACTTCAACGGTGTTTGTGGCGATGCGCTCTAACTCGCCCCATTTGCTTGCGTTGATTTCTGTGGTGTCAATCACACTTGAATTTCCCCAACGCTTCGGGTTTTTCAGCTCATCGACAAAGGTAGGGTGATAAAAGCCCCAGCCATCGTGTAAATTCAGCACCATTCCAACCTCATCGCGCAAAATCAACTCTTTTATGCGCTGTATAGTCGCATAGTCAGGGTCGTTTTTGTTAAGCTCGGCGAATTTGCGGTTTAAGTCGCCTTTGACGCCGCGCGCCCTTTTGATGATACTATCAAAGGCTAAATTCGGCGCGACAATGATTTTGCCTTTGGTAATGTTATAATCACTAATCAGCAAGCTCGCAGCGTGAAAGCCTCCCGGCTCGTCCCCTTGCATACCGCCAAAAATCAGCACCGTGTTTTTGTCCCCCAAACTCTCGCCCTTTTCGCTGATGGTAAATTCCAGCGCAAAAAGAGCGTTCATAAAGAGCAATAAAAGCGCGAGTTGTTTCATCGTAACCTTTTGCAGAATTTTCTCACCTCATCATCAAGCTCAAAAATTTCATCTAAATTTGAAATTTTAACGCTTTGAAAGTGCTTCAAGGCTTTGAAAATCCCTTTTGAAATGTCTAAAAACCCACATTTTCCAGCCAAAAACTGCTCGACTTTGATTTCATTTGCGGCATTTATCACAACGCCTAAATCCAAATTCGCCAAAAATTCATCTTTAAGGGCGAAAAGCGGGTATTTGTTTAAATTTATGCTGTGAAATTGTAATTTAGAAATGGTAACAAAGTCAAGTTTTTTGATGATATTTTGCGGATTTTTTATTTTCGCACTCGGTAAAATCGCCTGAGAAATGGCAAGTTTCATATCGGCATTTGACAAAAAGGCACTCACACCGCCGTCTTTAAACTCACAAAGAGCGTGGATAAGGCTTTGCGGCTCTATGAGTGCGTCTATGTGCCTAATGCCAAAGAGATGATAGGCTTCGATGACTTCAAAGAGTTTGTTTATCATAGTTGCGCTGTCTATGGTGATTTTCGCGCCCATTAGCCAATTTGGGTGCTTTAAAGCCATTTGTGGCGTAACGAAGGCTAAATCTTTGAGTTTAAATTTAAAAAAAGCCCCACCACTTGCCGTTACAAAAAGCCTTGAAATTTCGCTTTTTTTGTGGGCTTTGAGTAAGAAATTTAAGGCTGAATGCTCGCTGTCTATGGGCGTGATTTTCGCGCCTTTTAGGAATTTGCCAGCGATGACTAGGCTTTCTTTGTTTGCTAGGGCTAAATGCTTGTTTAAAGCCTTTGCCTTTAAGCTCGCGCGAAGCCCCGCAAAGCCAACTATGGCGTTTAACACAAGCTCATCATCGCAGCTTTCAAGCAAATTTTCAAGCCCGCTTTGCCCGACAAATAAGCGTTTTTTGTCAAATTTAACGGCGTTTTTGTCGGCATCTTCGCTGATACAGACAAATTTGGGCTGAAATTGAGCGATTTGCTCGTTAAGCAAGGCGACATTGCGCCCGCAGGCAAGCGCACTTACTTGCAGGCTGAATTTTTGAGCTAAAAAAAGTGCGTTGCGCCCTATGCTGCCCGTGCTTCCAAGAACTATCATCTACACCAACGCAAGCATAGCAAAGGCAGCGATGATGAGCGCGTCTATCCTGTCAAGCATTCCGCCGTGTCCGGGGATAAGCTCGCCGCTGTCTTTAACCCCGCTTTGTCGTTTAAAATAGCTTTCAAGCAAATCGCCGATAACCGCAAAAACCGCCACGACAAAAGCTGTTACAAGGCTTAAAGAAAAATGATACCCAAAAAGCCCAAAAAGCGTGCCAAAAAGCGTGGCACAAGCTATGCCGCCGATGACGCCTTCTCTTGTTTTGTTTGGGCTTGTAGGCGAAAAGGGCGTGCTTCCTATGAGTTTGCCGATGAAATAAGCCCCGCTGTCGCACACAACCACGATGAAAATCAGCCAAAAAAGCGTGAAAACACCACTATCCAAATACACCTGCCACAACGCAAAGATAGGCAAGGTAGGGTAAAGATAAGGCAAGGCTTCTTTTAAATTCTTTGCCTTTTTATACACAAGCGCGCCCACGACAAGCAGCAAAAGCCCAGCACCGCAAGCTAGCGGCTCTTTGCTAATGCTCGCAAAGACAAGGGCTAAAAGAGCGAAAAAGACATTTGCACTTGGCGTGTTAAAAAGCCTTTTTGCCTCATCAAAGGCGATATATAAAATCGCGCCAAAGATGATGAGATTGAGCCAAAAGCTATCTATAAGAGCGATGAAAATCACCGCCACAACAAGGGCTACACCCCAAACAATGCGCGTTTTGTCAAACATAAATCTCCCTTAAATGCTAATATCAAGGCTATGCAAGCCAAGTTCGTTGTCCTCACTACTCTGCGCTATCTTGCGCTTTTGCTTTTCGTCCTTGTCGTCTTTCCTGCGCCTTTTGGAGCTTTCCTCCTCGCGCTTTTCTTTAATCTCCTCTTGCACCTCATCAGCAGGTGCAGCCTTGTCGATACGCTCGACAGATTTTTCCTTGCCTTGAAATTCGGCTAAATTTGCCAAAGCTGCAAAACTCTCCTTGCCACGCTCGTTAGCCACTTGCGTGCTAGCCACAGCGGCGTTTTGACTGACAAAAGTTGAGTTGCTTAATGGTGTAATCGCCATTTTCACTCCTTTGTGATGCGAATGCTTTTAAAGCATTTGTATTCCACCAGCGCCCCACCTTTGGGCGCGACATTTTCCCTGCGTGTATAATCGACCAAATAAGCACCTTTGTTTAGCTTTGAAAAATGCACGCAAAGTTTTCCTACAAATTCTAGCAAATTTTGGTTTAAATTTTGCTTGTTTGTCCGCACAATCGCGTGCGCTCCCGCATAATCCTTTATGTGAAACCACATATCGTTTTTTTTCGCAAATTTTAGCAAAAATTCATTTTCTTTGGCGTTTTTGCCGACATAAATTTTTACTCCATCATAATCAAAACTCGCTACCTGCGCACTTTGCTCTTTTTTTTGTCTTTCGTTCGCGCTCTTTTTGGGGGCTAAAATCTCACACTCAAAGGCTGAATTTGACGCCTTTATGAGCGTAATCAACTCTTTTTGCGTGTCGATTTTTTGGCTTAAATTTTCTTTTTGAATGTGTAAATTTGTAGCTTTTTGTTTGAGTTTTTTAGCCACCTTAAAGGCTTCATTAGCCCAAATTTTAGGCGCTTTGTCGATGATGAATTCAAGTTTTTTGCCATTAAAATCATCAAGGCTTATCTTTCGCTCAAAATCCTTTAAAGCGTATAAATTCGCCGTGATGATTTGCGCTTTGTGGCTTAAAATTTGGGCTTTTTGGGCTAACTCGCTTTCATTTTCAAGGGCGTTTAGGGTTTGTTCTAGCTTTTCTATGCGCTTGTTTAAGCCCGAAATTTTAGCTGTTTTAAGGGCATTTAGCCTTGCTTGGTTTGTTTTTTCAAAGGCGTTTTGAAAATAAACTTGAAAATTCTCAATAGGCTCAAAGCTCTCATTTATCGCAAAGGGCGGCAAATCTTTTAAGCAAAGTCCCACTTTTATAGGGCGAATGCCGTTGTCAAAATGCCGCAGAGCCGCTAAAATAGTCTTTTTTTCATCGGTGATGATGACATTTGTATTTTTGCCCGTAAATTCAAAAAAAATGCTGCTCTCAAAAGCCTTGTAGGATTTATCTAGCCTAGTTTTGATAAGTAAAATGCGGTTGTTTTCAAGCACGCTGATTTCGCGTATGCTGGCTGAGTGAAAAAATTTTTTTAAGGCTATGTCAAAGGGAGCGGCGTAGTTTTTGTGGTTTTGCGCTTCGCTTGGTGTGTAAATGGCACTTTTGGCGCGGTTCATATCAAAGATGAGCGAAATTTTGTCAAAACTCACGCACAAGGCATTATCATCAACGCGCGTTATGGAGTGGATTTTAGCGCAATCTCGTAAAAAGTCAGCGATTTGCAAAAGCTCGGTGTATTTCATAGTGATATTTTAGTCTAAATTTGATTAGCTTTTTGCTTTTTTGTTGTAAAATATCACTACAAACAAAAGGGCAAATGATGAGTGAAATTCCTTGCGTAATCCTTGCTGGCGGGCGTTCAGCTCGTATGGGCGCGGATAAGTGCTTTTTGGATTTTAAGGCTAAAAGCCTTATTGAGTGGCAGTTTGAGAAGATGAGCAAGCTTTTTGCAAGCGTTTTCATCTCGTGCAAGGCGGACAAATTTGGGGGCAAATTTGGAGAAAAAACGCTGATTTTTGATGAAAATTTAGAATTTTTAAGCCAAAATTCAAAAAATTCTTTGAATTCAAATTTAAACTCACAAAGCGCGAATTTAAACGCAAATTCGAGTGCGAATTTAAATTCGCAAGGCGTAAATTCAAGCGTAAATTTAAATTCACAAGGGGCAAATTCAAGCGTAAATTCAGCATTAAATCAAATTTCACACCAAAATTCAAGCTCAAATTCAATGTCAAGTCAAATTTCACGCGAAAATTCAGCCCTTAATGCAAATTTAGCCAAGTCCAAGCGCGAAAAAATGGCGAATTTTTCATCAATGCTTGCTTTATACAGCGTTTTAAAGGCGTTTGAGAACAAATTTGTTTTCATCATCGGCGTGGATACGCCATTTGTGAGTGAAAAAAGCATTCAAAGGCTGATTTTAAGCGCAAATGAAGCCCTTATGATAGTGCCAAGCGTGGCAAACAGGGCGCACTTTCTTTGTGCCTTTTATCACAGCCAAATCGCGCCCTTGTGCCTAAAATGCCTGCAAAATGGCGTGCATAAAATCAGCACATTAAGCCAAAATCTGCCCCCAAACGCCCTAAAATTCGTGGAATTTAGCGATGAAAATGAGTTTTTCAATCTCAACACCCCGCAGGATTATGAAAGGATAAAAAATGCGTAAATTTGTGCTTTTTGCTTTATTTGTGAGCCTTTTGTGCGCTGAAAGTGAGCTAAAACAGCCTTTAAGTGCTGAAAATGCGCCGCAAAAGGCTTTGACAAACTCACAAAAAAGCACCTTGCAAAAAGAAAATTTGCAAGAAAACGCCTTGCAACAAAACGAGCAAAAGGCGGTAAATTCAGCCCAAAATGAAAATGCGCCTTTAAATTCAAACCAAAATCAGCCCGACAAGCTAGAAAATTCAGCAAAACAAAGCGCAAATTCAACCGACAAGCCCATAACCCAAAACTCATCGCTTGCCGAAGATGATGAGCCAAACATTTATGATTTTGCTAAAATCGCCACACGAGAATACAACGGCGAAGACACAACCATCAACATTTTACGCATAAAAACCCACGACACGAACTATTTTTTGCCCTTTGCTTACACCTTTCACGGACGCCCAAATGACCCAAAATACAAGCAAGCGGAGACGAAATTTCAGTTCAGCGTGAAAAAAGTGCTGTTTGAAAATGTGCTTTTTTTAGGCGAAAGTTGGAATTTTGGCTACACGCAAACGGCGTGGTGGCAAATGTATGCTGAGAGTGCGCCCTTTCGCGAGCTCAACTACGCGCCTGAGCTTTTTGTGAGCTTTCCTTTCAGCGGTTTTGGCTGGCTTAAAAGTATGAGCGTGGGCTTTATGCACCAGTCAAACGGCAAGGACGGAGCGGACTCGCGCTCGTGGAACAGGGTTTATGCAAATGCGGTTTTTCATCACAAACGCTTCGTGTTTTTGCCACGACTTTGGTATATCGTGCCAGAATCAAGCCTTGATGAAAACAAAGACATACGCAAGTATTTGGGGAATTTTGACGCGAAAATCGCCTATCTTGGCAGGGACACCTTCGCTTACATTTTGCTGCGAAACAACCTAAATTTCAAGCACAACAAGGGCGCAGTGGAGATAAATGCGGGCTTTGACTTGTTTGACAACGGCGTGTTTTGGTTCGTGCAGTATTTTAACGGCTACGGCGAAAGCCTAATCGACTACCAACGCTATATCAACAAACTCGGCATAGGCTTCGTGGTAGCGTATTAGCGAATTTAGGGCTTTTTGTATTTGCAAAAATCGCTTTTTAATCCACACAAAAACAGCACAAATTTTATAATGTTTATCATTGATAAAATTTATTTCTTGCTAAAAATTCTTTTAAAATTTAAAAGAGTTCTCAAAATAAATGCAAAATTTTTGACAAAAATTCAGCTCAAAAATGCTTGTTAAAGTTTATTTTATGGGATTTGTCTTGATTTTGATAAAAAATTTTTTATAAATTTTTTGATATTTAATTTTATTTTAAGAAAATTTTGCTAACATTTCGCATTATTATTTTTGACAATTAAAATCAAAAATAATTAAATTCGTTTGCAAATTCTTTATAGGGAGGAAACAATGAAACAGAGTTTAGCAAAATTAGTCTTTATCCTGCTTGGGATATTCATCGCAAATTCAGCCTTTGCGGAGGTAAAGGTTCTCAAAGATGTCTTGGGGCGCGAAGTTAAGGTAAATTTGCCCGCTAAACGCATAGCTTTGGGCTTTTACTATACTGATTTCATCGCTGTTGGCGGTGTCAAGGCACTTGACAATGTCGTAGGCTTTTCAAAAGCCGTTTGGACGGACTGGACGCCCGCAAGCTGGGAGGTGTATAGCAAGGCTGTGCCTCGTCTTAACAAGCTTGCAGACTTTGGCGAGGCTGAGGTTGGCACTTTTTCGGTAGAAAAGGTGCTTGCTTTAAAGCCTGATTTGCTGATTTTAGCGGCGTGGCAGTGGCAGCTTTTGGAATTTGACCTTGAACCTGTCATTGAGGCGAACATTCCTATAATCATTTTGGATTATAACCGCGAAACGCTTGAAAGGCACTTGCTTTCAACCAAACTTTTGGGCGAAATCACAGGCGAAAAAAAGAAAGCCGCAGAGCTTGCCAAATGGTATGAAAGCATAGCAAATGAAGTGCAAAACCGCATAGCAAAGGCAAAGCGCAAAAAGCCTAAAATTTACATAGAATTTGGCAACAAGGGACCAAATGAAGCGGGCATTACTTATGGCAAGGATATGTGGGGTTCGCTTATTGATTTAGCGGGCGGAGAAAACATAGCAGCACCCTTTGTAACGCAATGGGCGCCGATAAACCCCGAGCAAATCATCGTTTCAAAGCCAGAGGTTATAATGATAGCAGGGCGCGAAACAGAGCTTAAAAAGAACAAAGAAGCTATGGTAATGGGCATAGGAATTGACAAAAAAGAAGCTCTAAAAAGACTAGCAGCTTACAAAAAACGCCCAGCGTGGAATTCGCTCCCAGCCATTCAGCAAAACCGCCTTTACGGACTTTATATGGGCGCTTCACGCAACCTAGCCGATGCAAGTATGATACAATACCTTGCAAAAGCCCTGTATCCTGACTTGTTTGAGGACATTGACCCGATTAAAACCTATGTGGATTTTCACAAAAAATATCTGCCGATAATCCCACAAGGCACTTTTGGCATTCGTGCTGATTAAATTAAGGACAAATGATGAGCGAGCAAGTTCAAAGCGCACTCAAAGCACACAGAAAGCGTGAATTTAAACGCTTTGTTATCATCATCAGCTTTTTGGCTGTGGCTTTTGTCTCGCTCATTTTTGACATAGCCACAGGTCCATCGCTTTTGCCCCCACGAGAGGTTTTAGACGCGCTTTTAAGCCCTTTTTTTGACGACATAAGTGTCGATGAAACGACTTTGGCGATAGTTTTTGATTTGCGTTTGCCTATCGCGCTTATGGCGTTAGTGGTTGGCGGTGCTTTGGGCGTGGGCGGGGCTGAAATCCAAACCCTACTTAACAATCCTATGGCAAGCCCTTATACTTTGGGACTTGCAGCAGCAGCTGGCTTTGGGGCAAGCCTTGTCATAGCCTTTGGGAGCTTTGGTTTGCCCTTGCTTTTTGCTGTGCCTGTTGGGGCTTTTGTGATGACTATGCTTAGCGCAGCGGTGCTTTTTTCCTTTGCGGCTATGCGCCGTTTCAGCTCAGCCACACTTGTGCTAGTAGGCATTGCGCTTTTGTTTTTGTTTCAAAGCCTACTTTCGCTCGTGCAGTTTTTATCAAGCCCTGAAATTTCGCAGCTCATTTTGTTTTGGCTTTTTGGGTCTTTGCAAAAGGCAAATTGGATAAATTTAGCCGTGATTTTTGCGGTAAGCACACTTTGTATCGCCTTGCTTTTAAAGGACTCGTGGAAGCTCACGGCTTTAAGGCTTGGCGAGGCAAGGGCAAAAAGTATGGGCGTAAATTTAAACGCCTTACGCTTTCGCACCTTGCTTATCGTCTCCATAATGACAGCCACAGCCATTTCTTTTGTCGGCGTTATCGGCTTTATCGGGCTTGTCGCCCCGCATATCGCTCGCACTCTTGTTGGAGAAGACCAAAGGTTTTTCTTGCCAAGTGCTATGTTTTGCGGTGCAGCCTTTTTGTCCATAGCCTCAGTTCTTTCTAAAATCATAATCCCCGGCGCACTCTTTCCTGTGGGTATCGTTACTTCTTTTGTCGGTGTGCCGTTTTTCTTTTGGATAATTTTATCAAAAAGGAAAAGCGTATGTTAAGGCTTGAAAATTTAAGCATTTATCGCAATGAACTTTGCGTGGCAAATGCCATAAACAGCGAATTTGAAGCGGGCAAAATTTATGCCATACTTGGTCCAAATGGAGCGGGCAAAACCTCGCTCATCTCGGCAATGTTTGGGGATTTAGCCTTTAAGGGCAGTATAGCGCACAAGCAAATGGAGTTAAGCCTCAAAAATCATTTCGCGTGGAAAAAACGCATAGCCTATATGCCACAAGATAGTAGCGTAGATGCGAGTTTAAGTGCGCTTGAAGTGGTGCTTTTGGGGCTGATTGACCAGCTTGGAATGTATGTGAGCGACACGCAAATTTCGCAGGCATTGAGCCTTATGGAAGAACTTGGCATTTTGCATTTAGCCAGCAGAGACATTTTAAATTTAAGCGGCGGACAAAGGCAAATGGTGCTTTTTGCCTCCGTGCTTATCAAAGCGCCTGAAATTTTGCTGCTTGATGAGCCTGTAAGCGCGCTTGATATGCACCATCAATGTGTCTTGCTCGAATGCGTGCGCTCATACACGCGCAAAGAAAAGCTCATCACTGTCATCATCTTGCACGATTTATCGCTTGCTTCGCAGTTTGCTGATGAACTTGTGGTGTTAAGTGATGCTAAAATTTGGGCGCAAGGCGAGGCAAATGGCGTTTTAACGAAAGATTTAATCGAAAATTTATACAAAATCAAAGCCGATATTTTCTATGATGAGAGCAACAAGCCCGTCATCGTGGCAAAATCGGCACTTAAAACAAATATCTTAACAAAGGAGGAAAAATGAAAAAAATAGTTAAGATTATGTCAGCAACAGCGTTGCTTTGTGCCTTTGCTTATGCAAAGGATTACGAAGTCAAAATGCTTGATGTCAATGATGAAGGCACTATGGTCTTTGAACCCGGTTTCATTCACATACAAAAGGGCGACAGCATTACCTTTGTGCCGACACACAAAACGCACTGGGCTAAAAGCGTGATTGTCCCAGAGGGCGCAAGCAAATTTGAAAGCAAGCTAGATGAAAAAGCCACTTTCAAATTTGACACAGAGGGCGTTTATATCTACGAATGCCCGCCGCACAAGATGATGAATATGCTAGGCATTATCCAAGTAGGCAAGGCGACAAATGCAGCCAAAGCAAAAGCCGCCGTGCCAAAACTTGAAAAAAGGGTTAGCGAAAACAAGGGTCGCCTTGAAAAGTATGCCACACAAATCAAAGAATGATTTCATCATACTTTCGTGCAAGGACTATCCGCAGGGCAACTCAGCCTTGCAAGGACTTTGCGCGCACTTAAAGGCATTTTGGGCTGAAAGGGGCGTTGAATGTGAGGCAAAAATCGCCCCTTGGCGCGGACTTGATTTAAAAAATTTAAGCTCAAATTCAGTGCTTTTGCCCTTAGCGGTGTGGGATTATAGTCAGCATTATGATGAATTTTTACGCTTTTTAGACGAAATCAAGCGTTTAAATCTTGCCATTTTCAACCCCTTGCCTCTTTTGCGCTGGAATTTATCTAAACTTTATCTTAAAGAGTTAGAAAATTTAGGCTTTGACATAATCCCAAGCCTTTTTGTGCGCCCAAGTCAAAATTCCATTGACGAAGCACTCAAACGCGCAAAAATGTGGCAAAATCCCATCATCAAGCCCCTTGTCTCACAAAGTGGCAACGGAGTTTTTAGGCTTGATGGGCTAAATTTAAACTCACTTTTTAAGGACAAACTCTTTAAAAACGGCTTTGTTTTGCAAGAATTTATGAGCGAGATTTTAGACAAGGGCGAGCTTTGCCTTGTGTTTTTTAACGCAAAATTTCACTATGCTATCACGCGAAAGGTTGCTTGTGGCGAGTTTCGCGCAAATTCGCAATTTGGCGTAAGCATTCAGAGCTGCGAAGTCGTGGAAAAAAGCTGCCTTGACACAGCAAGGCAAATTTTAGCGCATTTGCCCCAAAAGCCACTTTACGCAAGAATCGATTTCATCACACACAAAGGAAAAGCCCTTATAAACGAGGTCGAACTCATAGAACCAAGCCTTTATTTTGATTATGACAAATGCGCCTTGCAAAATTTTTGCGAAGCCGTTTTTGCAAGCCTTAAACACCGCATTTAAAGCACAAAGGCATAAAAATTTAAATTTTTAAGCTATAATGTCATAAAATTTAATCACAGCTGAATTTTCATAGAACTTTCACAAATTTTGCTGAATTTTAAACTCAATTTTTGTGAAATTTGCGCTCAATCAAGCGAAAATTCAGCACAAAAAGCGAAAATTTAGAGCAAAAAGACAAAAATTTAAATTTTAAAACAAAAAGGCAAAATTTAAAAATTTAAGACAAAAAGGGGCAAGATTTGAAAGCACTAGCACTTTTTAGCGGTGGGCTTGATAGTATGCTGGCGATGAAACTCATCACCCTGCAAAACATAGAAGTCAAGGCACTTCACATAAACATAGGCTTTGGAGGGCGCACGGACAAAAGCGCTGAGATGGAAAGGCGCGCTAAACTCGTGGGAGCGGACTTTGAGTTGGTAGATACTCGCAGCAAATACTTGCAAGAAGTGCTTTTCAGCCCGCGTTATGGTTACGGAAAGCACTTTAACCCTTGCATAGACTGCCACGCTTTTATGTTTAAAACCGCCTTGTCAATGCTTGAAAGCGAAAAAGCGCATTTCATCATCACGGGAGAGGTGCTAGGACAACGCCCGATGAGTCAAAGAGGCGATGCGATGAACAAAGTCAAGGCTTTGGCGAGTGAAAATTTAGGCGAAGAAGCCGCCGCTCTCATACTCCGCCCGCTGTGCGCTAAAAACTTACCGCCCACAAAGCCCGAAATTTTGGGCTGGGTAGATAGAAACAAACTTGAAGCCATCAGCGGACGAAGCCGCACAAGGCAGCTTGAACTCGCTGAAAGGTTTAATTTTGAGGACTATGAAAGCCCGGGCGGAGGCTGTTTGCTCACTCTGCAAAGTTTTGCGGACAAAATCAAGGATTTTAAGGCTTATGATGATGAAATGAGCGTGAATGATGCGCAACTTTTAAAATTCGGGCGGCATTTGCGCCTGCCAAATGGGGCAAAGATGATAATAGGGCGCGATGAGAGTGAAAACGCGCATTTGCAAGCCTTGCAAATGCCAAAGTATGAGAAAATCGAGCTTTTTGAGCTAGTGGGCGCTTTTTCGCTTTTGAGCGCAAATGCTGATGAAAAGGATTTAAATTTAGCCCTTAAAATCGCTTTAACTTACGCTAAAACAAACTGCGCCCAAAGCTACAAAGTGGGCTTTAAAGATGAGATTTTAAGCGCAAAGCCCTTTGAAAGCAAGGGCGAAATTCAAAGATTTTTGGTGTGCTAAAAGACTGAATTTAAGCGAAATTAGTGAGAATTTTTGAATTTAAGCAAAATTTGATTGAAAGAAATTGTTTTAAGAATTTTTTAAGTTTATTTTATTATAATTACAAACAACTTTTGATATAGAAAATCAAAATTGTAAATTTAATCTCAAAGGATACACAATGCTAACACAAGAAGTTGTAAAAAGGCTGAGCGAACAAGTCGTAAAAGAAATGTTCACTTCAAACCTCTATCTCAGTATGAGTTCTTGGTGTCATACTCATCTTTTTGACGGAGCGGGTGCGTTTTTGTTTGAGCACGCTAATCAAGAAAGCGAACACGCTAGAAAACTCATCACCTACCTAAACGAGACGGATTCAGCGCTCATTTTAAGCGAAATCAAAAAGCCAGAAAGTGAGTTTAAATCCTTGCTAGAAGTCTTTGAAAAAGTGTATGAACACGAACTTCTTGTAACAAAGTCAATCAACGAGTTAGTGGAATTTACGCTCACGCAAAAAGATTATTCCTCGTTTAATTTTTTGCAATGGTATGTCGCCGAACAGCACGAAGAAGAGGCGTTGTTTAGGGGCATTGTCGATAAGATTAAACTTTGCGGCGAAAATGGTAGTGGATTGTATTTAGCAGACCAATATATCAAAACGCTAAGTGGCAAATAGCCCAAAATTCGTGCAAATTTTTGCAAATTCGTGTGAATTCAAAGCAAAATTCAAGCGAAAATTCACACGAAATTCACGCAAATTTTTGCAAAAAAGAAACGAAATGAGACAAAAATTCAAGGCTTTTGGCTTTTGTATTTGAATTTAAGGCAAAATGCGCTAAAATCACAATAATTTTTTTAAAGGACGAAAGATGAGCGGTTTTAGCAAGGATTTTTGGGATTTTTGGGCGAAAGTAGCGCGAAAAAGCCTAAATTTAAGCCTTTTTAGCGTGGTTTTCATCGCCCTTGCGTTCAGTGCTTGCGACAAAAAGCACACTCCGAAAAGCAAAGAAGAGCTCAAAGAGCTGGTGCGCGATGAGAGTGTGTATCTTGGAGACATTGACACAAGGGACATTTTTGATATGAGCGAGCTTTTTGCTGCCGAAAATTGCGAAGTGCAGTGCAGGGAAATCCGCACGGATTTCAGCGGGATAGAGCTTTGGGACACGAGCAGCGTGGAAAGTATGGAGCTTATGTTTAGCGGGGCTACGAGTTTCAACAAAAACCTTAACGAATGGGACACAAGCAGTGTCAAAACTATGCGCCGTATGTTTTGGGAAGCCACGCGCTTTAACCAACCCTTAGATAAATGGGACACGAGCAGCGTGGAGGATATGAGCGGTATGTTTTATCAAGCAAAATCCTTTAACCAACCCATTCAAGGCTGGGACACAGGGGCTGTGCGCGATATGAGCTTTATGTTTGCTGGTGCGGAGGCGTTTAATCAGCCCTTAAACCTTTGGAATGTCGAAAATGTCGAGGATATGCACGAAATGTTTAGCTTTGCGATAAGTTTTAACCAACCTTTGGACTTGTGGGACATAAGCAAGGTGCGCGATATGAGTGCTATGTTTCGCCACGCTAGAAACTTCAAACAAGGCTTAAATTCTTGGGGCAACTTACTCAAAGAGGACGCAAACACCGAAAATATCTTTGTCAAATCGCCACTTTTTAAGGACAAAGCACCAAAATGGCTCAAAGAACGCAGGGTGTAAAGCCTTAAATTTAAGTTTTACGGGGCTTTAAGCGACAAGAAAATTTGACAAGGAAATTTGCTAGGATAAATTTTTTGTCTTTATCCTCAAAAGGCGTTGATTTGCAAAAAGTGCCTGAATTTAAGGCTTTTTGTAGCGCAAGGTTGCGGCGTGAGTGAGCGCGATGGCTATGGCGTCCGTGATGTCAAGGGGTTTAATGTCCTTTTGTATGCCAAGTAGCCTTTTTACCATAAACGCCACTTGTTCTTTGCTGGCTTTGCCCTTGCCTGTAACGGCTTTTTTCACTTGCAAGGGAGAATACTCGGCAAATTCGCCGTGAAGTTGCAAAATTTTAAGGCTCAAAGCCCCGCGAAACTGCGCGAGTTTAAGGACGGACTGGGGATTGTAAGCGTAAAACATACTCTCAATGGCTACCTCATCAAAGCTGTGCGCCCCAAATATCAAATCCAAGCCCTCGCAAAGCTCTGTGATTTGGTATTGCAAGGTTGATGGCTTGATTTTGATAAGTCCTGCCTCGATGAGTGAATTTTTGCCCACATTTGCCTCGATGATAGCGTAGCCGCAAAACCTGCTGCCCGGGTCTATGCCTAAGATTTTCACATTTTTACCTTTTGTTTTTTGTGAATTTCACGGCTGTGAAATTCTTTTAAATTTCGTGTAGCGAAAGCACCGACTAGCCACGCTTAAAACAAAAACAAAGCGTAAAAACATTGTTTCGTGCGTTTTTACACTTTGTTTTCGCTTGAATTTTACCCAAAATTCCTTTTCGTTAAGCGAATTTTCGCAAAATGTTTTTTATTGTAACCTTTTTTTATGAATTTTTGGGTAAAATATCAGCTTAAAATAAATTTTTTACCACAAAAGGTTGATTTTGGACGCGAGTGCCTTGCTTTCGCACTTCAAAGATGAAGTGTCAAAGAACGAATACGAAAACTACATTAGCTTGCTGAATTTTAGCGAAAAAAGCTCAAAGGCTGATTTTTTAGTCTTTACCGCGCCTAACGAGCTGATGGCGAAATTCCTGCAAAGTAAATATGCGGGTAAGTTGGCTTATTTTTATGAAGTGCAAAGCGGCAACAAAGCCAAAGTGCAAATTCAAAGCGTATTTCAAAAGCCCACAAAAAGCCGCACCAAAGTCGATATAGCTCAAATCAAATCCCAAAGCACGATACTCAACCCACTATACACCTTTGAAAACTTTGTCGTTGGGGATTCTAATCAATACGCCTTTACAACCTGCAAAGCCGTAGCGAACAAAGACAAGCTCGGCAAACTTTACAACCCCATATTTATCTATGGTCCAACGGGGCTTGGCAAAACTCACTTGCTGCAAGCTGTGGGAAATGCGTGCTTGGAGCTAGGCAAAAAAATCATCTACGCCACGAGCGCGAACTTTATGAACGATTTTACCGCTCATCTTAAAAACTCCACTATGGAAAAATTCCACGAAAAGTATAGGAATTGTGATGTTTTGCTCATCGATGATGTGCAGTTTTTTGGCAAGACGGATAAAATTCAAGAAGAATTTTTCTTTACTTTCAACGAAGTCAAAGAGCATTTTGGGCAAATCATAATGACAAGCGATAATCCCCCAAATATGCTCAAAGGCATCACAGAACGCCTTAAATCACGCTTTGCAAACGGCATCATCGCTGATATAACCCCACCTGAATTTGAAACCAAAATGGCGATTATCCGCAAAAAGTGTGAATTTAGCGGTGTAAATTTAGATGATGGAGTCATCACTTACATAGCCACTTCGATGGGCGATAATATAAGAGAAATAGAAGGAATGATAACAAGCCTTAATGCTTACTCGCGGCTCATCAACCAAGAAATCACGCCAGACATAGCAAAATCCATAATGAAAGACCACATAAAAGAGCAAAAAGAAAGCATTTCCATAGATGACATTTTAGCGGTGGTGTGTAAGGAATTTAACCTAAAATCAAACGACATTCGCTCAAACAAAAAAACCCAGCAAATCGTTTTGGCAAGGCGGGTTGTGATATATCTTGCAAGAGAGCTTACGGGCGTTTCTATGCCGATTTTAGCGCGGCTTTTTGCGATGAAAGACCACACAGCCATTTCACATAATGTGAAAAAAATCAACGAAGACATTAAAAATGATGAGAATTTAAGACAACAAATCACAGAGTTAAAGAACAAAATTTTAATCAAAAAACAAAGTTAGTGTGAAAAGATGTGAAAATTTTTTTAAAGCGTGTGAAAAAAAGCCACCACAAAAATAAAGTCAAAAAAGAGTTTTTCACATTTTCACATTTGCTATTATTATGGTAAAATAAATTTTAAAAATAACCACAAGTCGAAAGGACAAAAATGAAGCTCAGCATCAACAAGGGCATTTTAGAGTCAGCCATAGCCCTTTGCAACGCCTACGCTGACAAAAAGGACAACAGCGCCATCACTTCACACCTGCTTTTTGAAGCAAATGACGACAAGCTCGTCATAAAGGCTAGTGATTATGAATTCGGGCTTAGTTATAAGATTAAAAAAATCAAAATCGACAGCAACGGCTTTGCCACAGTGCAAGCTAAAAGCATAGTTGATATGATTAAAAATCTTGCTAACGAAGATATAGTGCTTGAAACGGTAGAAAACTCACTCTTTATCCGTCAAAAAAGCACGAAGTATAAGCTCGCTATGTTTAACTACGAGGACTTTCCTAGCTTTCCAAACACCGATGACAAGGACAAATTTGATTTGGATTCAAGTGATTTGAGTCGTAGCTTGAAAAAGATTTTGCCTGCTGTGGATATAAACAATCCCAAAATGTCCCTAAACGGCGCTTTGATTGACATAAAAAGCGACAAAATCAACTTCGTCAGCACAGACACCAAGCGTTTAGCCATTTACACGCTTAAAAAGGCTAATGACAAAGAGTTTTCTTTGAGTATCCCCAAAAAAGCCATTATGGAGATGCAAAAGCTCTTTTACGAAAAAATTGAGCTTTTCTACGGCGATAACATTTTAATCGCCAAAAACGAGAATTTCGAGTTTTTCACCAAGCTCATCAACGACAAATTCCCAGATTATGAAAAGGTTGTGCCAAAAGAGATAAAACAAAAATTATCCTTTAAAACTGAGGAATTTTTGGATAGTCTCAAAAAAATCAGCGTTGTGGCTGAGAAGATGAAACTGCATTTTAACAAAAACAAGCTCATCTTTGAGGGCATAAGTTTAGACAATATGGAGGCAAAAACCGAGCTTGACATAGAGCTAAACATAGAAGAGAGCTTTTCGCTCAATATCAAAATCAAGTATTTGATGGACTTTTTAAATTCCATCGAAAGCGAGGATTTTGAATTTGAAATCAACGAGCCGAATTTAGCCTTTATCGTGCGTTCAGGCGAGCTTGAAACGATAATAATGCCGGTGATTTTGTAAATTTAAGTTTAGATTGAGTGAAATTTGCTTTAAATTCACACTTTAAGCAAATTTTGCTCTCAATTTAGCCACAAAAACAAAAAAAGGATAAAAAGTATGGAAAACTATGGCGAAAGCAATATCAAAGTTTTAAAAGGCTTAGAAGCCGTCCGCAAACGCCCGGGAATGTATATAGGCGACACAAATTTAGGCGGACTTCATCATATGATTTATGAGGTTGTGGATAACTCCATAGATGAAGCTATGGCGGGCTTTTGCACGCACATTAGCGTGGAGATAACCGAGCGGGGCAGCTGTATAGTGCGCGACAATGGGCGCGGCATTCCTGTGGGTATGCACCCAACCGAGCATATACCGACATTAACGGTTGTTTTAACCGTTTTGCACGCGGGCGGTAAATTTGACAAAGACACTTACAAGGTAAGCGGCGGATTACACGGCGTAGGTGTTAGCGTGGTAAATGCGCTTTCAAAAAGCCTTGTCGCCACGGTTGAAAGAGACGGACAAACTTACAGACAAGAATTCTCCAAAGGAAAGCCAACAAGCGATTTGCAAATTTTAGGCACAAGCTCACGCACAGGCACAATGGTTGAATTTATGCCCGATGATGAAATCTTTGAAATCACTGAGTTTGATTATGAAATTTTAGCAAAGAGATTTAGAGAACTTGCCTACTTAAATCCCAAAATCACCATAGAATTCAGCGACAAACGCAGCCAAAGGGCAGAAACTTTTCACTTTGATGGCGGAATTTCGCAGTTTGTGAGCGATTTAAACTCCAAAGAAGCGCTCACCAAAGTCATAGCCTTTAATGTCGATGAAGAAGATGTCAATGTCGAAGTAGCCTTAATGTATAATGACAGCTACACTGAAAATTTGCTTTCTTTTGTCAATAACATAAAAACCCCAGACGGCGGCACGCACGAAGCGGGCTTTCGTATGGGACTTACACGCGTGATAACAAACTATGTCGAGGCAAATGCCGCTGCACGCGAAAAGGACAACAAAATCACGGGCGAAGATGTGCGCGAAGGACTCATCGCCATAGTGAGCGTCAAAGTGCCTGAACCGCAGTTTGAAGGGCAAACCAAAGGTAAGCTCGGCTCAGCTTATGTGCGCCCTATCGTCAATAAAGCCACATTTGAGTATTTAAGCAAGTATTTTGAGGAAAATCCTATCGATGCCAAAGCCATAATGGGCAAAGCCATAATGGCAGCACGCGGGCGCGAGGCGGCTAAAAAGGCAAGAGAACTCACACGCAAAAAAGAGGGTTTAAGTATAGGCACTTTACCGGGCAAGCTAGCGGATTGTCAAAGCAAGGACCCAAGCGAGTGTGAAATTTATCTTGTGGAGGGCGATAGTGCGGGCGGTTCGGCAAAGGGCGGACGCTCACGCACCTTTCAGGCGATTTTGCCTTTGCGGGGTAAGATTTTAAATGTCGAAAAAGCGCGCCTTGATAAAATCCTAAAAAGCGAGGAAATCAAAAATATGATAACCGCCTTTGGCACGGGCATAGGCGATGAATTTGACTTGTCGCGCCTGCGTTATCATAAAATCATCATTATGACTGATGCTGATGTCGATGGTTCGCACATTCAAACCCTGCTTTTAACCTTTTTCTTCCGCTTTATGAACAAGCTTGTGGAAAATGGGCATATATATTTGGCTCAACCCCCACTTTATCGCTACAAAAAGGGACAAAAGAAAGAGATTTATTTAAAGGACGAAAAGGCTTTAAATGACTTTCTCATCGAAACGGGCATTGAAAGCAGCTCGATTGAAGGCGTGGGGATTAAGGACTTAAAAGAGTTTTTAAAGATAGTTGCTGCTTACAGAAGCGTGCTTAAAGAGCTTGAAAAACGCTTTTCAAACATAGCCATAGTGCGCTATCTCATCGAAAACAAGGCACTTTTAGCGCAGGACAATCAAGCCCTTTTTGAAAGCGTGCAAAAATTCGTGCAAAAGCAAGGCTATAACATTTTAAATTCAAGCGTGAGCGAGAACGGCGTGCATATTTTCGTGCAGACTGAAAGCGGACTGAACGAGCTGATAATTGATGAAAGGCTTTTTACAAATCCGCTCTTTGAAGAGGCTGTGTTTATCTACGAAAAGATTAAAGACAGGGGCTTTGACTTAGGCAAGGACATTTTGGAATTTTTAGACGAGATAGAAAAAAATGCTAAAAAAGGTGCTGACATACAACGCTACAAGGGACTTGGCGAGATGAACCCAGACCAGCTTCGCGACACCACGATGGACCCAGCAAATCGCCGTTTGCTTAAAATCTCCATCGAGGACGCGCAAAGTGCCAGCGATACCTTTAATCTCTTTATGGGCGATGAGGTAGAACCTCGCAGGGATTACATACAAGCCCACGCAAAAGATGTCAAACACCTTGATGTTTAGGTGTTTGCTTGGTGTTTTTTTGCACGGCTTTGTGTGAGTTTGGCGTGAATTTGACTTGAAATTTTTAGGGCTGAGTTTGAAATTTCAAATTATGTTTGTATGAATTCAGCGTGAATTTTTAGGCTTGGAACTGAATTTAGCTTTGAATTTTTTTCAAGGTTGAGCGTGAAAATTTCAAGGTTGAGCTTAAATTTAGCTTGAAAACGAGCGTGCAAATTTGTCATATTGACTTATTTTGTCATACTGAGCGTAGCGAAGTATCCACTCTTTTTGCGCGGGCAAAGGACTTTGAAAGCATTGTTTTGCTTTGGTATCAAGGGGGAGACTTGAACTCCCGACCTCCGGCTTATGAGACCAGCGCTCTAACCAGCTGAGCTACCCTGACATTTAACTTGCACGCGAGGCAAGCTGATAAGTTTTGTGGTGGAGCATAGCGGGTTCGAACCGCTGACCTCGACGCTGCCAGCGTCGCGCTCTCCCAGCTGAGCTAATGCCCCATAAAGCCCTTTTTGCTAAAAGCGTTGCGGGCAAACAAAAAGCAAATTATAGCGAAATTTTGCTTAAAAATTCAGCTTTTTGCGTTAAATTTCTCAAAATTTGATGAATTTGGCAGACAGGAAGGGATTTGAACCCTCGAAAGCTTGCACTTTACACGCGTTCCAGGCGTGCTCCTTCAACCACTCGGACACCTGTCTATAAAAAATTTAAGCAAAATTTGACAATTTTTAGCAAAATCAACCAAAATTGTAGCAAAATAATGTATAATTTTAACTTGTTTTTGCAAAATTCGCAAAGAAAGCTCGCAAAAGCGAAGCCTTGCTCGCTCAAATGTGGTTCCGTAGCTCAGTTGGTAGAGCACCACCTTGACATGGTGGTGGTCGTTGGTTCAAGTCCAATCGGAGCCACCATTTACTTTTATTTAAACTTTCTTTCGTTTTCAAATCTTCTTTTAAATGACTATATATTAAGCTCCAAAATGTTTTTTGATAGTCTTTAATTCTTTTTGTGTTATAATCGTTTGCAAATCATTATAGGACTAATTAAGGAACTAGACATTTTATTAAGGGACTAGTTCCTAGCAAACACTATAAAATGGCATATTAACAAAGATAGCATAGGCAAAGCTATAAAAATTCAGGCTCAAAAAGCGAAAAGCCCTTAAATTTAGGGCAAATTCCGCTTTTTGCAAGGCTTTTAGTCTTTGTGGTGATTAAAGCCCTTTTCATCGCTAAAATCCGCATTTGCTAAGCGTTTAAGCTGTCTGTATCGGCGCTGTGCGTCTTGCTTGTTTTTCTCAAAAAGCTCGCTCGCGTGCTGTGGGTTTGATTTTTTAAGAGAATTATAACGCACTTCATTCATCAAAAATTCATCATAAAGCCCCCAGTCTGGCTCTTTGCCCGCCATTACCAAAGGATTTTTGCCCTCATCTTGCAAACGCGGGTCAAAGGTATAAATCGGCCAGTAGCCGCACTTTGTCGCTAGTTCGCCCTGCTCGCCTGAGCTGCTCAAACCGCCCTTTATGCCGTGCGCTATGCAAGGGCTGTAAGCGATGATTAAAGATGGTCCCTCGTAAGCTTCTGCGGCGATGAGTTTTTAGAAAGGCACAAAGACATAAAAAG
>OBCH01000085.1_pt1 | contig 24848 bp, 17 predicted proteins | sample 1495941 | NCBI WGS metagenome assembly OBCH01 (sample SAMN03418276, study PRJEB22391) | human gut metagenome | biome: human-gut; feature: organic feature; material: feces | host: Homo sapiens | place: Tanzania | collected 2013-01
CTGCAAGAAATTTCCTCATTGAGGCTGGAATATTATTGCCGAACGGAGAAGTTGCACCACATTTGAGATAAAGGTATGGAAAACAAGAATCTTTCATCAGAAGCATTACTCTCCAATCAGGGAGATATGACTTCATTTAGATATGGCAAAAGTAATATCCGATTTCGTACTCCAAAACGCCTCAAACGATACACTGAGGTTAAGGAATGGGATAATGGATATATTGTTGTCATGGCCGACTACGAAGGTATGGGAGAAACAGAAGAGTACATTGATCTTTTGCCCATATTGAAGAATCTGTATATCAATCCTGAGACTTTTCTCAAACCAATCAAGACAGTAAAAATAGATTATCATGAAGGAAGAAGAAATTAAAGCCGTAGCAGAAAAAGCCATGATGATAGTTTGCGGATATGCATTTTCGCAAACCGAAGAAGGTTTTATACGTGTAGTGTATCTACACTCCCCATATCATGCTCTTGTAATGACAAGCGAGGGTGAAGTAACAGATACCAATATGAATGATATAGAAATCAGCATCGCAAGCAAGTATGACACCTTCCTTCGTAAGGAAATGAAGAAAAACAAAGAAATAAATAGGAGACTATGAACATTGAGGAGCTTAAAAGGCTTATAGCCAACGATGAAAACGTACATCTGGAGTTGAAAAAAACTACAGGTGAGTTGAAAGATGGAATGCACTCTGCTTGTGCATTTCTGAATGGTGCTGGCGGTTGGTTGGTGTTCGGAGTAGCTCCAAAGTCTCTCAAGATTCTTGGACAAGAGGTCACGGATAATACGCAAAGAGAGATTGCCCAGGCGTTGAGCGGTCTCGAACCATCAGTTTCGATTGACATCCAATACATTGCCGTACCCGACAGACCAGGCTGTCAAGTCATAGCTTTGTATTTCGAAGCATTCGTTTGGGGAACGGCACCTTATACCTATCATGGTAGCCCATATTATAAGGTTGAAAGTACCACGAAGCTGATGCCTCGCAATATGTTTGAGGAACGGCTGCGTGCCAACAAACCAAACTATTATGCCTGGGAGAGACAGACGGCTGACGACATAACCATTGATGATATGGACGAGAAACTCATCAGGGGAGCTATACGGCTCGGCGTGGAGAAGAACCGCATGCCAGCCACGGCATTGACTGAACCTCTTTCGGATGTACTCAGAAAACTTGAACTAATGAACGAAGGAGTTCCCAATAACGCAGCCGCCGCCCTGTTTTCCACCAAACTAAGGGGCTACACGCAGATGCAGCTGCGTTTGGCTCGCTTCCGCGGAATCAATAAGATAGAATTCATCGATAACCAAAGGGTGGAAGGTAATTTCTTTCAACTGCTTGATGCCGGCATGGCTTTCTTCTTGAAGCACCTAAATATGAGTGGCAAAATTGTTGGTTTCCATCGTGAGGAAAATATGGAGGTGCCAGCCGAAGCGTTGAGGGAAGCCCTTACAAACAGCCTTTGTCATAGGCAGTTCGAAAAGTACAACCTTACGCCAAGCATTGCCATATATGATGACCGCATAGAGATTGAGAATCCTGGTGTGTTGCCGCCACAACTCAACACAGAAACAATCAAACAGTCACACAGTTCCTATCCATACAATCCAATCATGGCGGAAGTGCTTTACCGCACCACTTTCCTTGAAAGTTGGGGTTCTGGCGCATTCCGTATCATGGAGGCTTGCAAGGCGCAGAATGCTCCTGAACCGAAGTGGAGCATCAATGGTGGCTTCATTTGCGTGACATTCGTGCGGCCTATAACCGATCCGATGAAGACTCCTGTGGGGATGCAACAGGAATTAAATTTGAACCAAGTACGAACCAAGTACGAACCAAGTACGAACCAAGTACGAACCAAGTACGAACCAAGTAAAAGATTTAATTCTAGCTGTTTCTGAAGATTATTTATCAACAGGGGAAATGATGAAAACTTGTGGATTAAAGAGCCGACTGAGATTTAGGACCACCTATGTTTTGCCAGCCCTCGACGAAGGAGCTATAGAGCGTAAATATCCTGATATCCCAAACCATCCTCACCAACAATACAGGTTGACAGAACAGGCCATAGAGTGGAAACGTGGACAAAAGAAAAGTTTATAGACCTTTGTCCTTATTGAAGAAAGTGCAATTACAAATTGTGACTTTGAACGCGAGGCGGTCATTATAGATAGATGGAAAGAGTATTTTAATCAAAAATAAGATATTATGGAGCAATATAGAGTAAATCGCGTTTGGGTGGACGATGCTCATATTTGGGCAGAAACCCAAAATGGCTGGAAGGCTAACTATCCTTTCAGCCGTTGGAGCCGTCTTGCTAACGCCACACCTGCCCAGCGTAAGGCTTTCGTATTGAGCAGATATGGTATCCATTGGTCTGAATTAGACGAAGATTTATGCTTTGAAGGACTATTCGCAGATGCTGGCATGTACAAACCGTCAAATGCAGAAGATACTATTTATTATCAAGCATAATAATGCGGCTGAATAAACGTAACGAGACGGCTCATCTGGCGCAAGGATACGACTGAGCTGGGACAAAGATATAGATTAGGAGGTTCAAGCAGTCGGTATCTGAGGTTCAGAGAGACTGTATCTGAGGTTCAAGCAGACTGCTTCTTGATGATTTCCACTAGGCTCGGCAGCTCTGCTGAGCCTAGTCAGCAGCTCTGCCGACTGCAGTCAGCAGGTCTGCCGAGCCTAGTGGCAACACCTCATTATCATACAAATATATACTTTTAAAATACAACAAGGTGAAAAGATTTATAATGATACTATGCTTCATCTGCACATACACACTACAGATGGCGGCACAAACATGGATTGGAACTTGGGCTACGGCACCGCAGACTGTGGTGAAAGCGTTTATGCCCTATAATAACAACATGACAAACCGTTCGGTTCGCCAGATAGTAAAGGTAAGCGTTGGAGGCGACGTGATAAGACTGAAACTGAGCAATATCTACTCGATGCAACCCGTAGAAATACGCTCCATCTATATCGCCCACGCCAAAGACTCCTTCAAGATTGATGCCAAATCGGCCCAATACTTCAAGTTCAGCAACAGCTACAAGGCAACTATCCCTGCCGGCAGGCAGATAGTGAGCGATGCGCTGAAGTTCGACCTCAAGAACCTGGAGCGCGTTGCCATCACCATCAACTACACCTCGGCTCCCGATGTGCCTACCGTTCACATGGGCTCACGTACCACCTCTTATATCATGAAGGGAGTAACCAATGCCCACTCCAACTTCGAAAAGGCTTTCCGAGAGAACCACTGGTACAACATCAGCGGCATCGACGTGTATACGATGAGCACCAACATGAGTGCCATCGCCATCATGGGCAACTCCATCACCGACGGCAAATGCTCTACGGATAATGCCCAGAACCGGTGGCCCGATGTGATGTCGGAGATGCTGCAACTGAAACATAAGATAACCAACCAGGGCGTACTGAACCTGGGCATCGGCAACAACCGCGTAACCGTGCCGGGCGGTTTCGGGGCACTCGCCAAGGAACGCTTCGACCGGGATATCCTGATGCAGAGCGGTGTGAAGAAGGTGATTATCTTTGAAGGCATCAACGACATTGGTGCAGCCAAGAGCGGCAACAGCGAGACGGTAGCCCGCCAGATTATAGAGAGCATACAGGGAATGATGAGGAAGGCGAAGGCACGGAAGATGAAAGTTTACTTGGGCACCATCACGCCTTTCAAGGGTGCCGGCTACTACAGCCACTTCCATGAGGCTGCCCGACTCTATGTGAACGACTGGATCCGGAGTCAGGCAAAGAATGCAGATGGCATCCTGGATTTCGCCAAGCTGCTTCAAGATCCGAATGATGACAGAAGGATGAAGCGGGAATATGCCAGCAACGACTGGCTCCACCCGAATCCTGCAGGATACAAGGCGATGGGAATCTATGCCGCTGATATCGTCAAGTAAGAAAAAAGCCGCCCTATTACAGGCGGCTTTTACTATATATAATAAGATGTTTTACTTCAAGACAATCTTGCAATCATCCAGGCTCTCTACGGTAGCGAGCGCCTCATAACGGATTCCCTCCTTGCGCAGGAAGTCACCACCATGCTGGAAAGCCTTCTCGATGATGAAACCCATCGCCTCTATCTTGGCACCAGCCTTCTCGCAAAGGTCCATCACACCCTTAGACGCATTACCGTTGGCAAGGAAGTCATCGATAAAGAGAACATGATCCTCAGGAGTAAGATAACTGTTGCTCACACAAACCGTATAATCGCGGTCCTTAGTAAAAGAGTGAACCACAGAGGTAATCATACCCTCCATCGTCTTAGGCTGCTTTTTCTTCACGAATACAACAGGAAGATTGGTCAGATAACCTACCATGATGGCAGGCGCGATGCCCGAAGCCTCGATAGTAATAATCTTGTTGTACTTGATGTCCTTGAAAAGGCGCACGAATTCCTTAGCTAAGTCCATCATCAGAATAGGGTCCATCTGATGGTTTACAAAGCTGTCTACTTTTAAGATTCCACCAGGAAAGCATCTGCCCTCCTGCATAATTCTTTCTTTCAGTAAATCCATTATGACTTGAACTTTAATATGGTTATTGGGTGCAAAATTACTACTTTTTTCGCAAACAAGAAAGTTTATCGCCCAATAATTTTGTTTTGTCTGCAATTTAGCGTAATTTTGCAGCAGAAATCATCGTGCAAGAGCAAGGAGTCACGGTCAACGAGAACTCTCCTCTCGTCATGAGCGCAGAAAACATGGACACTTATACCTACTGGTTGCAAGGTTTCATCTATTATGACGATGCCACCCTCGCCGAGAAAAGCAAAACCTATAAGAAAAGTGTTATTCTTTTCTAGAAAATCAGCGAAAAACAAGAAAATTCAATCGTTTTCGCTGATTTTCTAAGTAGTTTTCTTGGTGTTATCCTAAAAAAAACGTATCTTTGCAACCAACATTATAAAACTATCTTACAATGAGTTACGCAAATATCATAGGAAGAAATAAAGAGATAAATATACTCGATAGAATATACAAGTCAAAGAAATCTGAACTTGTAGCCATTTATGGCCGTCGAAGAGTAGGCAAATCTTATCTCGTAAGCGAATGCTTTGGAAAGAAGATTCTCTTCAAAGCAGTAGGTACTTATATTAAAGACGGAGACAAGGACTATGAGTCTTACCGTCAACTTCAACTTGCGCATTTCTATGATTCGCTAGTGATTGCAGGATTATCGACAAAGGAGTCGAAACCCACTTGTTGGAGAGAGGCATTTTTACTTTTGAGAAAAGTTCTGGAAGGAAAAAGAAACAGAAGGAAAATCATCTTTATCGATGAACTTCCATGGCTTGCAGGACCGCAATCATCGGAAATGATAGCAGAACTGGGATATTTTTGGAATTCATGGGCAGACAGTGAACGAAATATTATACTCATTGTCTGTGGATCGGCTACAAGTTGGATGCTTGATAATGTGATACATGACTATGGAGGTCTGCATGGAAGACTCACGGAAACCATCAAACTATTCCCTTTCACTCTAGCTGAATGCGAAAAGTACTACAAGAAAAATGGTTTTCATCTCTCACGCTATGAAATGTGCGTGAGTTATATGGCTATAGGTGGAATCCCCTATTATCTGGATAAGCTCCGCAACGACAGAACAATGACAGACAACATAGACAGCATATTCTTTGCAGACGAATTAATTCATCAGGAATTCAAAGATGTTTATACAGGACTTTATTCCAGCAAAGAAAAATACGTCGACATCGTCAAAGCTATTGGCAGTAAGTTCTATGGAATGACTCAATCAGAGCTTTCCAAGGCTACAGGTATCAAAACTGGAGGTACCCTGACAAAGCTACTTGACAACCTTAGAGAATCAGGAATTACGAGAGAGTATCCCCGCTATGGAAAGGAAAGAGTCGAAACCGTATATCAGCTAAAAGATTTCTTTTCTCTATTCTATCTGAGATTTGTTCATGGCAAACAAGTCAAACAAGGAGGATGGAACGCTATCCATGGGACAGCCACATTCTACACATGGGCTGGAGATACGTTTGAACTTTTGAGCATAGAGCATCTGCAAAACATACAAGACACTCTACGTATCCATTCGGTTGAAAGGAACTACAGTTGGTGTGGGAAAGCTGAAGACGGAAAAGGTGCTCAAATAGATTTAGTCATGGAGAGTAAAAGTACTCAAACAGATTATCTCTGCGAAATGAAATTTTCAACAGGTAATTTTACTGTCACACAAGATGTCGAGGAGAATATACGTCACAAGATAGACGCTTTCGCAAATAGCAAGATGCATAACAAGACTCGCTCAATACAAACTGTTTTGGTGACAACAATGGGGCTTAGTTCCAATATGCATGCAAGCATCATCAATCACCTGATAACTCTTGAGCAATTATTTCAACGATAAAATAGAAGAATAATGAAAGAGGACTGCCAGCGATGGGTGGTTCTCTTTTTTTTAATGACCTCCAATGGTTAATTATCAATAATTATAAATACCTTTATTATATGCGTATTTATAATTTTAGTATCTTTGCACCACAAACTAAGTACAAATCGCTTAAGGAAATAGCAGTACATTAAACTATAAGAATATGAATCCATATATCAAGCAATTTCCCGACCTCATGTCGGGCAAGAAAATCATGTATGTTCACGGTTTCCTCTCTTCTGCACAGAGCGGCACCGTAAAGATGTTGCAGGAACTGATGCCGAATGCCACCCTCGTGGCTGAAGACATCCCGGTACATCCGGAAGAGGGCATAGAGATGCTGCAGAAGATGGCGGAGACTGAGAAGCCCGACCTCATCATCGGTACCTCGATGGGAGGCATGTATACCGAACTGCTGAAAGGATTCGACCGCATCCTCGTAAACCCTGCCTTCGAAATGAGCGATACAATGAGCAGCATGACCGGCAAGCAGGAATTCCAGAACCCGAGAAAGGACGGAGTGAACGAACTGATGGTTACCAAAGGCCTCATCAAGGAATACCGTGACTTTACCGAGCGTTGCTTCCAGGACATTACTCCCGAGGAGCAGCAACGTGTTTACGGTCTCTTCGGCGATGCTGATCCTCTGGTCCATACCTTCGACCTCTTCCATGAGCACTATCCGCTCGCCATCCCATTCCATGGCGAGCACCGACTTATCGACAAGGTAGCATTCCACTATCTCTGTCCGGTAATCCGCTGGATTGACGACAAGCAGAACGGCAAGGAGCGTCCTATCGTATACATCGACTTCGATGCCCTGCACGACAGTTACATGAAGGCAACCAGCTCGATGCACAAGGCTTACGAGATGCTGATAGAGCATTACAACGTATATATCGTAGCCCCAGCGCCAACCAACGACCATGAATACATGGCGAAGGTACAGACCTGGGTGGAGGAATATCTCTCTACCCCAGCCTACAACCACATCATCTTCTGTAACCAGAAGAACCTGCTCTACGGCGATTACTTCATCGACCCTCGCCCATGCGATGGTTTCATGGGTACGGCGATAGAATACGGCAGCGATGAATTCAAGACCTTCGAAGAAATCATCACCTTCTTCGAAAGACTGGGAGGACAGTGATTTAGTTAATAGTTTATAGTTAACAGTTTATAGCAAAAAAGGTGCAACTCACTTTCTTACTTGTGAGTTGCACCTTTTTATCTATAAATATCTTTGATTCTTATGCCTTATCCAGATTCTTCGGCAACACGAGGTTCAGGATAACGGCGAGCAGGAAGACTACTGCTACACAGTTATCTGCAAAAACGGTGCGCACAATCTCTGGGAAGATGTTGAACATACCTGTTGCAGATGTGAATCCGAGACCTACGCTGAGCGAAAGACTCACGATGACCATGTTGCGCTGAGAGAAGCCTGTACGCGCCATCATGCCGAAACCGGCAAAAAGGATGCTACCGAACATCATGATGGTACAGCCGCCCAATACAGCCTGAGGAATCGTAGTCAATACATAACCGATAGCTGGGAAGATACCACCGATAATCATGATGATGGCACCCATGGCAATGGTAAAGCGGTTCACTACTCCCGACATCGCTGCCAAACCTACGTTCTGGCTGAAAGAAGTGATTGGAGTACAACCGAAAAGACCGGAAACCGAACTGACGAAACCATCGCAGCAGACTGCAGCTCCCATTTCCTTGGTCTTAGGATCACGCTTCAACGCACTGTTGCAGAGCGCAGAAGTATCACCAATCGTCTCTGTGGCAGAAACCAGATAAACAGCTACAACTGATAAAATAGCACCGATATTGAACTCAGGTGTAAATGGAAGAAGCTTTGGCAAAGCTACGATAGAGAGACCAGAAAGTCCACTGAAATCTATCATTCCCATAAACAGAGCCAGAACATAACCTACCAGCAGTCCTACCAATACAGAGAGAGAACGCAAGAAACCCTTGGCGAAAATCTGACAAAGCAGACAAGCCAGCAAAGTGACAGAACCCACAACCCAGTTGTTCATGCTACCGAAATCAGCTGCACCCTGACCACCCGCAAAAGAGTTGGCACCAACAGGAAGGAGCGAGAAACCGATGGCTGTTACCACGGTAGCGGCTACTACAGGCGGAATGAGCTTGATCCAATACTTGGCGAAAAGTCCGAGTGTTCCTTCTACCAGACCACCAATGATGACAGCGCCTATCAAAGTACCCATACCATGAGCACCGGCAATGGCGATGGCAAGCGAGAGGAAAGTGAAGGAGATACCCATCACGATAGGAAGGCGTGAACCGATACGCCATACCGGATAAAGCTGCACCAAGGTACCGATACCAGCGATGACCATACAGTTCTGGATAAGCACGGCGCTCACCGAACTGTCCAGACCTATCGCACCAGCGAGAATCATAATTGGCGCAATATTGCTGACGAACATCGCCAACACATGCTGAAGACCAAATGGGAGTGCTTTACCAACGGGCACTCTGCCGTCTAATTTGTAGAGATTTTCTATTGACTGTTCCATTGTCGTTATAATAATTAAATAATTTTATCTCATTAATACTCCGTCTTTTCCGCATTTTCCTCCCACATGCGGAAGGCACCGAGCGCTTCATCACGCATCAGGGCAATCATCGGCTTGTGGCGGTCTTCTATCTTGCGGTCTATTTCCTCATAGATAAACTCATCATCGAAACCTATCTTTGCCGCATCCTTTCGGTCGTTGGCATAATAGATACGGTCGAGATGTGCCCAATAGATGGCACCCAGACACATCGGACAAGGCTCGCAGGAGGTATAGATTTCGCAACCTTCCAGATTGAAGGTCTTCAGCTTGCGGGTAGCCTGTCGGATGCAGTTCACTTCGGCATGAGCCGTAGGGTCGAGGTCGATGGTTACACTGTTGGAAGCCTCAGCGATGATGATACCATCCTTGGCAATCACAGCACCAAATGGTCCGCCACCCGTCTTCACGCTATTCTTTGAGAGCTCAATGGCTCTATGCATCAATTCTTCTTTTGTCATTGTTTAATATTTTTAGATTAATAATACCCCTTCATTTCAATTGGGGGCTACAAATTTACGAAATATTTTTGAATTCGCAAGGTTTTCTGCATTATTTTTAGTACTTTTGCAACCGAATAGCATTCTATTTGTTATTTTTGGGTAAAAAAATAAAAGAGAGAAGCAAGATGAGTAACGAAAAGAAAGATTTCGAAATACTATTCCGGGATATCTATCCTAAACTTTACTATGCAGCCATGCAGCTAGTAAAGGATGAGGAAGTGTGCCGTGACATCATTGCCGACTCTTTCGAACAACTTTGGACAAAGCGAGCGGCTGTCGAACCGGAAAAACGCCCAAGTTATCTATACAGAATCATCCACAACAAATGCATCGACTATATTCGTAAACAAACGGCAAGGAACAAGTATATAGAATTCTATGGCATGCTCTACGGAACATCCGTTGAAGAGACAGAACGATCCTGGGAAGAAAACGAACAGCACATACGGCAGATGTACCAAACCATCGAAACGCTGACTCCACAAACCCAAAAGATACTCAAACTCTGCTACTTCCGGCAGATGAAATACCGGGAAGTAGCCGAAGAACTCGGCATCAGCGTGAGTGCCGTAAGAAAGCACATCGTACAAGCACTGAAGGCTCTGCGATCAGCTTTAAAAAACAAAAGAGATGGTTAACAAATCCTAAAAGATAGCCGTTTCTGGTGCAAAAACAAAGAAGATTACGATAATGTTTATAGAATATAGAAGGGACATTAAGTATATGAAAGAAGAAAAAGACCAAATAGACGACATTCTCGACTGGTTGGAGCCTAAGAAGGAACTGACAGACGAAGAGCTTGCATCCTTGATGCAGGACGGGGATGCCATGTCTGACTTCAAGGATATGCTGGATGTCCAGCAAGCCGCTGCCCGTCATGGAGCAGAGGAAGAAGGATTGCCTTTCAATCTTGACGAGGAATGGGCCAAGGTATCTTCATTCATCGACAAGTACGAAGAAAAGAACCAGGATGAAGAGACGGCTGAGTCTTCCAAAGAAAAAGAAGAGACAGCGATGGTTGAAGAAATGCCGAAGAGACACATCGCCAGACATCTCTATATAATAATAGGTATAGCGGCATCCTTACTGCTGCTATTTGTGGTTCGCCAATTCGTATTCATCAATCAAGACGAGGCTGGCGCAATGAAAAACTCAGCCTACCTGTTTCAGCGTGATTCCACAGCTGCCCAAGTAGCCATACTCACCTCATCGGATAGCCGAAACAAGCCACAAGTTCTGCAGGGCGAAGGCATCGTGATGCCAAAAAGCAAGCAACAGCCAGCCACTTCCACCACCTCACGCATACTCCAAGCCTTGGGTTTGGAAGATAAAGACGTGGCGATGCAGCAAAACACCGTCACCATCCCTGCCGGCAAGAGCTACAACATCATTCTCGCCGATGGCACCAAGGTATTTATGTATGCAGGCAGCCGACTCACCTACCCTGCCGTGTTCAGCGGCAAGGAGCGCAGAGTATATCTGGAAGGAGAAGCCTACTTCAAGGTAACCAAAGACAAGGAACATCCTTTCGTCATCAGCACGGAGAAAGCAGAAGCCAAGGTTTTAGGAACAGAATTGAACGTAAGTTGCTACAAGGGAGAGCCTTGCCACGTAGCCCTGCTCACGGGTTCGGTATTGGTAAGCGACAAGAAGGACTCACGCTCCGTAAAACTCGTACCAGGACAAGGTGTCACCGTCAACGACAACTCCCCACTAGCCATGAGTGCAGAAAACATGGACACTTATACTTACTGGTTGCAAGGTTTCATCTATTATGACGATGCCACCCTCGCCGAAGTGACCAAGAACATCGGCAGATGGTACAACGTGAATGTTGTCTTCGACAACGAAGCCTTGAAAAACTTGAAGCTCCGCTACTTCTGCCAGAGAAGCGAGCCATTGGAGCGTGCCGTGGAGTTGCTCAACAGTTATGGCAAATTCAAAGTCTGCATAGATAGTGAGACTTTGCACATCAAATAAGGAATCGTCTCATTTTCCAACATAATGACTTTATAAAATCTTACTACAATACGAAAACAAAAAGTGGCAATTTTAACGAAATTGCCACTTTTTGTTCATTTTTTCTTTTAAAAGGGGTATCTTATTTCATTTCTTTACGACTTATAAGTAATTTTAAACTATAATCAGCGTAAAATGAAGAAAACATTGAGAGATTGTTTGCTGATGAGTTCCCTCTTGATGTCTCCAGGCTTGGCACAGCCAATCATAGCCCAGGGACAGGCACAGGAAATCGTCATCAACATGAAGAACGAGAGCCTCGCCAAAGCTTTCAAGCGATTGGAAAAGGCTACTAAGTACAAGGTGCTCTACGCCAGCCAGGACGTAGAGGGGTTGACCGTGAGCCGAAACATCAAGGCTTCCAACGTGCGTGAAGCCATGACGCAGCTTCTCACAGGAAAAGGCTTGACTTTTAAGATTGACAAGCAGTTTATCACCGTCACCAAGGGAACCCTACACATCTCAAAAGGAGCCGGCGAGTTTTACGACATCAAGGGAAAGGTAGTCGATGAGAATGGTGTCGAACTGCCTGGTGTATATGTCTTGCTGCAAGGCACCAAGACAGGTACTACCACTGGCGTAAACGGAGAATTTTCTCTGAAAGCTCGCAAAGGCGATGTACTCAAGTTCTCCTTCGTAGGCTACAAAAATGAATTTGCAGAAATCAAGAATCCTCAGCGTTCCTTGAAGATTGACCTGCGCCCTGATGCCAAGAACCTGGACGAAGTGCAGGTCGTAGCCTTCGGTACACAGAAGAAGGAGAGCGTCGTATCTTCTATTACGACTGTAAAGCCAGGTGACTTAAAGGTATCAAGTTCCGACCTGACGACTTCTTTCGCTGGTCGTATTCCAGGTATGGTAGCCTGGCAGACAGGTGGTCTTCCTGGTGGTTTGACCGAAAGCGAGATGAACACGAAGTTCTACATCCGTGGTATCACTTCCTTCCAGAGCGGTGCCAACACAGACCCTTTGATTTTGATTGATGGCGTGGAATCTTCCAAGCTGGAACTTTCTCGTATCCAAGTAGAGGATATCGAGAGCTTCAGTGTACTCAAAGATGCCTCTGCTACAGCCATGTATGGTGCTCGTGGTGCCAATGGTGTCATCAAGGTTACTACCAAAAAGGGTGAGGAAGGTAGTGTATATACCAACTTCAGATATGAGTCTGTCTTGACACAGCCTACCAGCACCATCGACGTAGTGGATCCTATCACCTATATGAGGATGTACGACCAAGCCCAGTTGGGACGCAATCCAAATGCGACTCCACAATATTCTGTTGATTATATCAACAAAACCGCCTCTGGTAAATATCCAAGTTGGCTCTATCCTCATACAGACTGGTACAAGCAGCTTTTCAAGGACTTTGCGTGGAACCATCGTGCGGGTGTCAACATTCGTGGTGGTTCGAAGAAAGTACAGTATTATGCTGCCATCAACTACAATCGTGACGAGGGTATGATCAAGACCGACAAACTGAATGACTTTGACTGCAACATCGTCAACAACCAGACGCAGTTCCGCACCAACTTGAACATCGATCTGCGCTCAGGCATCAAATTGGTCATCAACTCCGTAGCCACATTGGACAAGTACCATGGTCCACAAACCAGCCAGACCGAGGCTTATTATTACGCATTCAATGCCTCACCTGTGGACTTTGCTCCTACCTATCCAGCCGACGAGACGCATAATTTTCCTCATATCCTTTTTGGAACAACAGCCAGCAAGAAGACCAATCCATATATGGAGATCCAGAAAGGTTACATCAACCGTACACGTTTCTCCACCACCAATCGAGCAGAATATATTCACAACCTGTCAAAATTGGTAAAAGGTTTGGAGTTCAGAGCAAGTGCTTCTTTGGTACAAACAGGCTACTACAGTAACGAGTTCTTTACCACTCCATACAAATATTATCTATCCAGTTATGACAACGAGACCGGTAAGTTTACACTCGCTGACGTGGAGAATTCCATGGCAAGCCGCACATTGAACGCTAATGAGGGAGCAAGAAGTACCGATACAAGAATCACCTATACAGGTACATTGATTCACCAAGCAGCTTGGGGTAACCACCAAACATCACTTACTGCCGTGGTTCAATCACAAGAACGCACCTTCACCCCTATAAGCGACGTACTCAACGGCCAACCACAGCGCAACTTAACCTACTCTGCACGTGGAAATTATGGTTATAAAGACCGTTATTTCATAGAGGGCAGCTTTGGCTACAATGGTTCCGAACGTTTCGCTAAGGCAAAGCGTTTCGGTTTCTTCCCTGCCGTAGGTGGAGCTTGGGTGGCATCCAACGAACCTTGGATGAAGAAACTCGACAAATACATCAGCTACCTGAAATTCCGTCTATCCTGGGGTAAGGTGGGAAACGATGGTATCGTGGAGACACCTCGCTTCGTATTTTTACCACAGATAGGAACAACAGCCGCAGGAACTGGAGAACAAGACCCAACGGCGAATGCAGGTGCACAATTCGCACGTAAACAGATTGTAGCATACGCCAACCCTAACATTCTCTGGGAAATAGCAGAACAAAAGAACCTGGGTATTGAGGCTAAGCTCTTCGGTGGTTTGATCGAGGCACAAGCAGACATATATCAGGAGATTCGACACAATATCATCTCCACACGTACCACCATACCAGCCAACATGGGTATCGAGGTAGATCCTCTTGCCAACATCGGCAAAACAGACTCACGTGGTGTTGACCTCTCCTTGAAAGTACAGAAGGCATTCAGCAACGATTGCTGGATGATTCTGAATGGAACTCTCACTTATAACAAGACAAAATACAAAGAAGTAGAAGAGGCGACCAACAAACCAGCATGGCAACGTAAAGTGGGACATGAAATCAGTCAGCCAATCGGTTATATCGCAGAAGGTCTTTTCCGTGACCAAGCAGAGATAGACAACTCGCCACGGCAAGACGGCGACGTGATGCCTGGAGATATCAAGTACCGAGACATCAATAACGATGGCGTCATAGACGTGAACGACGCCACCTACATCGGCTACCCAGAGACCCCTCGCCTTATTTATGGTTTCACAGGTTTCGTCAACTATAAGGGATGGGAACTCAATTTTGCCTTCCAGGGTTCTGGACAACGCTCGTTCTTTATCAATCCTATCAAAGTATCTCCTTTCTATGGTGACCACGCCATGCTGAAAGCCATCTACGACAGCCACTGGTCTGAGGACAACCAAGATACTCACGCCTTTTGGCCAAGATTGTCAACATCGAGCATCGCACAGCACAACCCACAAGAAGACTGGTATAGCAGCAGCAACTCAGAGATTCGCAAGAGCACCTACTTCATGCGCAACTGCTCATTCCTGCGCTGTACAAACATTGAGGTGGCATACAACCTACCAAAGAAGTTTGTCAGTACATTGGGACTTAAACTCTTCAAGTTGTCGTTCAAGGTAAACAATGCCTTCTGTCTGACCAACTTTAAACTTTGGGACGTTGAGCTTGGTGAATCAGGATTCAACTATCCTATCCAGCGCACCTACTCAGCTGCCATCAACATCAGCTTCTAAAAAAGAGAACAAGAAAAGACATAAATGACAATGAAAAAAATAATATATTCACTATTGTTGGCAAGCGGGCTGCTGAGCACCTCTTGCAACGACTATCTCGACGTAGTTCCTAAAGGAGACGTAGAGACTATCGAGACAAATTTCGAGCAGCGAAACGATGTGGACAAATGGCTCAAAACTTGCTATGCCATGTTTACTAACATGGCAACCAGTTACGACGAGCAACCAGGATTCTTCGGTGCTGACGAGTTTGTGGCCGGTCAATACTTCAGAGACAACATGGCGGCATATGGACCTGCCATCTATATAGGAGATGGACTCCAAATGGCACAAAACCCATATTGCAACATCTGGAGCAAAGATGGAGCCTACTGTCTCATACGCTATTGCAACTTATTCATAGACAATGTGGATCTCTGCCAAAATATGACAAAGGATGAAAAGACGCTTTGGAAAGCTGAAATCAAGGCGCTAAAAGCTTCCACCTATTTCGAGTTGCTCAAGCGATATGGCTCATTCATTCTCGTACCAGAGAATATTGATGCCAACGCAGATAAGGTTGCAATGCAGCAACCTCGCGCCTCCATTGACGATTGCGTCAATGCCATCGTCAGTCTGTGTGATGAAGCCATTGCCGATCTCCCGACCATGAGTGGCTCCGAGGAGTCACGCCATGCATATTTCAAAAAAGAATCGACAGCAGCTGTCAAGGCATACGCCCTACTCTTCGCAGCCTCTCCCCTCTTCAACGGCAACGAGCAACTGAAGAACTTCACCAACAAATATGGCGAGCGACTCTTCCCAGACTATGACAAGGAGAAGTGGCACAAGGCTGCCATTGCTGCAGACGAGGCCATCAACTATGCCCTTGCAGGCGGAAAGCATCTCTACAACAGCACGAATGACAAAGGAACAGATATGCTCAACACCATTTTCAATATACAACAGTCTGTGCTCGACAAGAGATATACAAATCCTGAGATTCTCTTGGAATTTGAAGGTCAATATGGCTATGCCGCTGGAATTTGCCTTGCACCTTACACCAACAGATCTGAATCTGCATTTCTGGACCAAAACGCCAAAGGCTGTCTTGCTCCAAGCATGAAGATGGTTGAGATGTTCTACACTGATCATGGTCTGCCAATAGACGAAGACAAGCAGTGGGTGAGCGACAAATACCAGATGAGCAAGGAAACGGATAGCCGCTACCTCAACGTGGTACCTCTGAATACAGAGATACTGGGACTACATCGCCATAGAGAGCCTCGTTTCTATGCTGACATCGTAGCAGACGGAACTTGCTGGTATCGTCCGACAAGCACTTACAGTGCAACCTATAAAGCTACCGTCACCAACACGAAGCAAGGAGGTAACTTCGGAACAGAAGACACAAAAATCAATGCTACTCTTCCACAGTCACTTACAGGCTATTGGATTAAGAAATACATTGATTCCACCCAGCCATTCGCCGATTATCTACAGACAAACGTTTATGCATTCAAGCAAAGATACCTCCGTATGGCAGAATTATATCTAATGTCGGCAGAAGCCTGGAATGAATATTTAGATGCCCCTGATGACGAGCATGTATATAGCAAGATAGACGTGGTACGTGAGAGAGCTGGCATTCCTAAGGTTCGTGAAGCCTGGGAGAGTTATGCACGAAACCCTCAGAAAGTGACCACACAGGCAGGTATGCGAAGCATCATTCATCAAGAGTGGAACATCGAATTTGCCTTCGAGGGTAGAAGATTTTACAACTTGCGTCGCTGGATGGAAGCCCCACAGGAATTGAACGAGCCACAATACGGATGGAACGTCATCTGCTCTGACAATCGCCGTTTCTACAACAACTACGAGGGGCCTATCGTGGTATGGTCAAAGCGCAAGTTCACTGCACCACGAGATTATTTCTTCCCTATCCGCAGCGAGGAAATTCTCGTCTCGGGATGCAAGCAAAACCCTGGTTGGGGTGGAAACAATTAATCATCATAACAACATATAAAAATAAGAGAAATGAAAAGAATCATATATTTTCTCATTCTGCTTGCAACGCTCAGTTCATGCAAGGATGAAGAGACAGCCTTCCAACCTGCCGTTGGCGCAGAAGCTTTCAGCTTCAAGCCAATGCCAGGTGGAGCCATCATGCATTTCAAGTTTCCTGCCGACAAAGACCTGATGGGATTGAACATTCGCTACAAGGACTACGCAGGACACGATATTCTGCGCACGTCAAGCGCATTGAAAGACTCGGTGGTATTGGAGGGATTCAATGAAGCGAAACAGAATGTACCCGCAGAAGTTCGCTTCGTAAAGCGAGATGGTGAAGAAAGTGCCCCTATCGCCGTATCCTTCAGTACAGAGGATTCTGCCCCATACGCATTCTTCAACAATGTGAAAGTTCTCTCTGGCTGGAATGGTTTCAGCATTTTGACCGACAATACAACCAATGCAAAGGGTATGGCTCACATTTATTATCTGGGAACAGACCCATTGTCTGGACAGCCTGACACCATCCTCATCAAAACGGTCAACATCACCGAAGGCAAGGACACATTAAACTTCGAGTTAAAACAGAAATCAGAAGACAACACGATTGTCATTCGCACAGAAGATTACCGTGGTTACATGGTACGCGAACAAGCATGGAGCCATGTCAAGGCCTACAATACCGACAAACTCGAGAAAAGCAATTTCGACTTTTATTTCGACAAGTCTGTGGAGCGTCCTGAATACTGCATGGGAGAGAAATATCTCTTCGACGGCGAACTCAAAGGTATAGACTTCTTTGATCAATATCAGAAAGAAGGAAGCAAAGCAGCAATAAAACGAAACTGCTTTCTGGCTGGTCCTCAAGCATGGGGCGACCCTATGTACATCGACATGCACCAAAACAGACTAACAGCAGAGGTGAGATTCTATACTCCTCTTAATGTAAGGTCATTTTTTGACTGGTGCTACAGCAACACAACGATTGACAATTATTACACCCTCTTCAAAAATGGTTATTACATAGATAAGCTGCCTTGCTCTGTAGATGTATATGCCGCCAAGGATGACAACGGAACTGCAGGAAACTGGGACGAAAAAGCCTGGGTGAAAGTAGCAAGCTATGATCAGGATCCTGATATTGAAACCAGAGAAAGATGGATAGCCAATGCCGTTGGAAATATAAATGCAATCGATACAAAAGCAGAGGCAGAGAAAGCCGACTCTGTATATATGCCTCTGAAATTACTCTGCGAGCAAGGCGAAGGATACAGATACCTAAAGATTGTTGTAAACAAGACATACAATGACATTGATAACATGATGTCATGGTCACAAGGTACCTCTATCAACGCCGCACATTATTTTCTCTTGCAAGAGTTGGAAGTTTGGACTAAGAAAGATGAATAAGACATGAAAAAGAATATAAAGACATTGATTATATCACTCGCAGCCATAACCTCCTTGACTGCCTGCCAAGACATCAAGGACACATACGCAGATATGGCTGGCGATGGCGAAATCAGATACATCGGAAAATGTGACAACCTCACGGTATCACCAGGATGGGAAAGACTTATTGTAAACTGGACAAACAACAGCGATCCTATCATCGAGAAGGTCAAGGTGAAATGGACGAACGACATTGACACGGACTCTGTCCTGTTAGACCGAGGAACAACTACCTACAGCATAGGAAACCTCGGCAACAGTACGTATGAAATCATCGTTAGCTCTCTCGACAAGGATGGCAACGAATCGCTGGAGAACGCCATCTACAGTCGTCCATACACCAGCCAGCACGAGGAAATAATATCTTTCTCCAGAGTAGTAGCTAAGCAGTATTTCTTGGATAACAACCTGATTATGATTTTTTCAGGTTGGCAAAATGGTTTGGAAACAGCCTACTTGAAATATACCAAGAAGGACGGATCAGAAGGAAACTTTGAGTTAAACGAGAATATAGCCTCACAGCCTATCTATGTCTTGCCCGATGAAATAGATACATCCAAGCCAGTCAACCTGTACCGCACAGGACACATAGGAAGTTGCAAAGACTTGATAGAATTCGACCCATACGAATTGAGCAAGGAGCCATCCTTTACATCCGATTTCAAGGAATTTCTCAAGACGAAATATGGCTCTGACGGAAAGATCATCAACAGTACGGGCAACGTATCTGACAGTTGGGCAAAAAACTTACAGACACTGGAGTTAGATGCAGATATCAACTCGCTGGAAGATTTGCTCAATATGCCAAATCTGAAGAGACTCGTAGTAGGAAAGAACACTTATCTCACAGAGGCTGGAGCCAATGACGAGACTCGTGGACAATATAAGGTATTCGACCCTGCTATCAGCAATAAGGTATTGGAGATTATGCACCAGCATACAGGACTTGTCGTGGAACGCTATAACAAGCACTATCAGGAATTAGGCAAAGAGTCTTACATCAAGGATATGGGAGCCACACACTTGCCAGAAATAGATTGCTACGATATCAGCCAAGCAAGTATTAAATGCAGTGTTGCCGACCAAGATGGCTACAACTCACATCCAGAATATCTCATAGACGGCAAGACAAGCACATGTTGGAAACCTTTTGCCACCAGTTCTCAACAAACGTATATTTTGACCATCGACTTGGGTAAAGAAGTTGAGGCAAGCGGCATAAAAGTGGTACAGAAATCGTTTAGCAAATCTGACCAGGACAACGACATTGCCCCACAAAAGATGACGTTAAAGATTGCCGACAAGAGCGGCGGTCTTAGCGATGCCACCTATGTGGAGGAGAATACACTCGGAACCAGCACAGGACAAACTATCCTTCTGCCATTCGCCAATGGGACACAAAAGGTGAGATACATCCAAGTGGGCATTCCTTCTCAATACTATTTTGGTACTTTCGATGTAACACTTGCAGAAATCGGTATTTATAAATAAAAAGAAAAATGAAAAAGATAATTATATCCATCATCATTTTGTTGGGCAGCGCTTCTGCGTTCGCCCAACAAAACGACAAGTTGCTGCAAACGCTGAAATCGGAACTCAACTACAGCATGGAGCAGCTACAAAAGCAACCTGACCACAAGCCATACTACATGAGCATGAGAGTGGAAGACAAATATACCCTCGTGCTAAAAAGTAGTTTTGGCAACAAGAATGGTGAGGAGGAAGGGCGCATCCGTCTGTTCTCACCACAAATCAGAATCGGAAGCAAGCAACTTGACAATTTCAAATATACTACCCAGGGGATACAGCAATACCAAGGCATGTCTGTATCGCAACCTACCATGCTGCCCCTGGACGACAACGCCACAGATGGCATCCGTGCCGCCATTTGGAAAGAGACAAACAGCCGCTACAAGTATGCCTGTCAGGTTTTCGACGAAGCAAAGACCAAAGTTGCAACAACCGCTGCCAACGAGGACAAAGCCGCATGCTTCTCAGATGCTCCCGTAGAGAAATACTATGATGCATCCATCGACAACCGCTTTTATCACATAGACAAGGCTGACTGGCTCAAGAAGCTCAACGAGATTTCTGCCGCTTTCAAGGCTGAGCCGGAGTTGCTGGGCGGAGAAGCAAGTCTGACCTATCAAGTATCTCGTGTCTATATTGTCAACACCGAGGGTACAGAAGTGGTACAAAACCGCATTTGCGGACGCATCATGCTCTCTACACAAGCAGTAGCTGCCGACGGTATGAGTTTACCACTCAACAAAGACTATCTGGCATACGACCTCGACAGCCTTCCAACAGTAGAGAAAATGGTAACCGATGCCAAAGACATGGTGAAGAGGGTATTGGCTTTGAGAAATGCTCCCGTCGCTGATCCATATACAGGTCCTGCGATGTTGTCGGGTGAAGCAAGTGGTGTTTTCTTCCATGAGATATTTGGTCACCGCCTTGAAGGTCACCGTCTTAAAGAAGGCGGCGAGACTTTCAAAAAAATGGTAGGTGAACTCGTTTTACCCAAAGAGTTCCAAGTTTATTGCGACCCAACCCTACGTCACTACGCAGGAACCGACCTCAACGGATATTACAAGTATGACGACGAGGGAGTGAAAGCTCGCCGTGTAAACAATGTGGTGAATGGAGTTCTGAAGTCTTTCCTTATGAGCCGTGTACCACTTGACGGATTCCCAGAGAGCAACGGTCATGGACGTACTTCCGACGACAAAGATCCTGTATCACGCCAGTCAAACCTCATTGTAGAGACCAACAAGCCTTACACCGAAGCACAGATGCGCCAGATGCTCCGTGCAGAGGCAAAGAAGCAAGGTAAGGAATATGGTTATTACTTCAAAACGGTCACCAGCGGTTACACCTACACAGGTGAAGGCGGCAGCCTCAACTCTTTCAACGTAACTCCATTAGAGGTGTATCGCATCTTTGCTGATGGTCGCCCAGACCAGTTGGTACGTGGGGTAGATTTGATTGGTACTCCTCTCTCCATGTTCTCGCACATTTCTGCTGCAGGTAAGAACGCAAGCGTATTTACTGGAGTATGCGGTGCAGAGTCGGGTTGGGTACCAGTTACTGCAGTTTCTCCAACAATCTTCGTTACTCAGATAGAAACACAGCGCCGTGCCAAGAGTAACTATGTACCAGCCACGCTGAAAGCACCTGGATTTGGAAGAAAGCCATCAACCAATGTATTTGAAGGAACCGACGCCAACAATATAGACAAAAGCATCCTATATGGAATGAAAGACGAAATGAAGAGAGAAATGGACTCGCTTACCATTGCAGGTTCTCCACGTCCTTTCTATATGTCATATTTGGCAACTCGCTTCAAGACTATCAATGTAAAAGCTGAACTTGGCGGTTTAACCTATTGTTACGACATGCCATGGGACATGTTAGGTAGCACTCAGGTTTTGGTGGGAAGTTTCAAGCGCAACAGTGAATTAAAACTCGGGCAATACGTACAAACAGGCATACAAGCAGGAGGTGGCTACGATGCCATCCGACGTGCTTTCTGGACTTATAGCGATTTAGCTTACAAATACAATCTGAATAGCTACGCCCAGAAGATGAATGCTCTGAATAGCAACCCATTGCCTGCCGCAATCGAAAAAATACCAGACATGCAGCGCATGGCACCTGTTACAGTCATTCAACCAAGCTACGATTACAATATCGATGCCCAAAAGTTGTCCGACTTAGCTTGCAAAGCTTCTGAAACATTCAAGGATTTCAAGGACTTGACCAACACGAGCGTTTCCTTTGAAGGCGCATACGAAGACACTTATCGTGTAACATCAGAGAATGTCAATCTCAAAGAACCTCATAGTTACTTGAAAATAAAGGTAAGCGCTAATCTCCGTCTAGCAGATGGAAGCCTACAGAAAAATGGATTCGAAATGAATTTCACCACTCCAGAGGAAGTGCCATCCGCAGAAATACTACAGGCAAAAGTGAGGGAATTTGCAGAACAATTTGTTGCATTAAAAGACGTACCTATATTGAGCGACACATACAAAGGTCCTGTCATGTTCGAGGATATGGCTGCTGTTTATCCTTTCACAGAGAATCTGTTGACACTCAACAAACTCTATGCAAAAGTAATACTTGCTCCTAACGACAAGGCACTTGGCAAGAAGATTGGCAAGAAGATTCTTGACCCACGCATCGACATTGTGAACTACACTTCTCTGCCAGAATACAATGGCACAAAGTTGATGGGAGCCTATAGCATAGACGCTGATGGCATCAAGCCTGAAGCAGAGATTCCATTGGTAGAGAAAGGTATCTTGAAGCAGATTTTGAACCGTGCTACTCCTACCGAGCATGCCATGCACTCTACGGGTAGTGCCCGCTTCACCAATAACCCAAGAGCCGTTGCGCTCACCACATCAGTGGGTACTTTCCACGTGAAAGCTACTGGTACTACCGATGCAGACAAGATGAAAAAGGAGCTCATCAAGTTGGGTAAGAAAAAGAAGTTGGAATATGTATATAAGATTACAAGTCCTGCCGGCGCAGAGTCTTTGCAGCTCTATCAGATCAACGTAAAGACGGGCGAGGAGAAACTTGCGAGAATCACTCAAGCCATTCTCCCAACACTAAGCCAGTTGGAAAAGATTACAGCCATCTCATCCAAAGAGAATGTGTATAATCTCTCCAAAGACGTAAACACTTCCGTTATCTGTCCTTCTGCCATCATCCTGGATAACATCGAGTTGAGCAGCAACACTCCTCGTAGCGAGAAGGCTCCAGCCATCCCTTATCCATTGCAGCGATAAGGTTGCTGGAAAGTTAGAAAACTAAAGAACATGAGCGTTAGTAATTAAAATAAATTACTAATCATCATACATACTCTCTCAACAAGAGGACTGCCCGAGATGGGTAGTCCTCTTTTCTTCACTGTATAAAATTACAGCCAGGCTCCTACTGCATAAAGTGGCTTGTTGACCATCCACTCTTGGTCTTGATAGGGCTTCATCGAGAGCCGCAAACCTTTGAGATTCGGATATTTCATCACAAACGTACGAAGAGATTTAGCATGTACATTCTCTTCTGCCTTCACCTCGACAGGAGTTATAATAGATCCATGCTGAAGAATCAAGTCGATTTCCACACGTGAATCATTACTGCTGAAATAGTAAATCGGAATCTGAAGTGCCATAAGTTGGGTTAAGACAAAAAGCTCCGTGAAAGAGCCTTTATATTCCTTCAGCAAAGTATCAGCCACCAAAATACTTTCTGCCGGAGTATCTACCATTGCACCCATCAAACCTATATCCAAGACAAAAAGTTTAAACACAGACATTTCTGCATAAAACTTCAATGGCATTTCCGGAGCCGACACACGATTAACCTGATAAACCAATCCTGCATCTATCAACCACTGGATGGCTAACTCAAATTCAGAAGCTCTTGCTCCTTTCTTCAATGCTCCAAAGATAAACTTTTTATTTTCTTTTGCCAATTGTGACGGAATGGAATCCCATACCATATTAATACGAGGCACTTCCTGTGAAGGAGCATGTTTGGAGAAATCACGCTGATAGTCAAAAAGTATCTGCTTTTGAATGTTGCGCACTTCCTCTAAGTTCTTGCTTTCCACAAATTCCAAGACTGCTGCAGGCATTCCTCCGACATAGTAATACTGACGCAAATAATCTGTCAAACGCAAAGATAGAGAATCTATAAGAGAAAAGTCCTTGGTATGAAGTACATTGACCAATGGCTGCTCGCCCATAGCTAGCAGGAACTCATCGAAGGTCATTGGATACATCTTTATCATATCCACCTTCCCCACCGGAAACGACATGCCACTATGAAGAGATATGCCCAAAAGCGAACCTGCTACAGCCACATGATAGGCTGGAGCATCTTCGCAGAAATACTTCAGAGAGTTTAATACAACAGGATTTTCCTGTATCTCATCGAAAATAATCAATGTATTTTCCGGTTCTATATTTACATGGAGCAGAGCTGACAAGGATAGTAAGATTCGCTCAATATTATAGTCTTGCGCAAAGATCTTTTCCACCATTTCGTTCTTGTCACAATTGACATAAGCCATCTTCTGATAGTATTTGGTACCAAAATCCCGCAAGATATAGGTCTTTCCTACCTGCCTTGCACCATTGACTATCAGAGGCTTACGATTCTTCTTTTGCTTCCAAGCGAGGAGCTGTTTAATGACATTTCTTTCCATAATCACATTTTTTTGCACGAACTTTTGCTGCAAAGATACACTTT